>Ga0302319_10000454_pt1 | contig 92637 bp, 75 predicted proteins | sample Bog_T0_2_FD_203319 | JGI IMG/M metagenome (GOLD analysis project Ga0302319, IMG submission 203319) | Peat permafrost microbial communities from Stordalen Mire near Abisko, Sweden - Bog_T0_2 | ecosystem: Environmental > Terrestrial > Soil > Wetlands > Peat | place: Sweden: Abisko, Stordalen Mire... | reverse complement strand
GACGCGGCTGAACTCAGGCGACTACCCGCAACTCGACGAAGTCCTCGACCGGCACCCGAGGGTTTGCGTCCGCCTTCTGGTTCTTCCCCTTGGTGTTTCGTGCTTCGCGCGTGGCCGCTGCTTGCACCTGGGCCTTCGCCTTCGTCTGGACGGTGACTTTGCGCGCCTTCACGGGAGCGAAGCTGAACTCCTTCAGCTTCTCCGCGTTCGTTCCGTAGCGTGCGATGAGCGCGGTCTTGAGCGCTTGTCGCGTCGGCTGCATCGCGTCGTCCTGTGTCCGCTGGTCCTTGACGGCCGTGCGCCACGCAATCTCCGCGGTATCCGTCGCCTCGGAAGCGGCGATGCGCTCATTGAGCGCCGCCACGATTTCCGCGACCGTCCAGTCCTTGCCATTGAGCACGAAGGCCGTCTTGGCGCTGAAGTTCGCGTTCAAACCCTTTGCGAGCGTCTTGTCCGACTCGACGCTGACTGTTCTTGAAGTTCGCACGATGACCTCGAAATGAAGCGAGAGCGGCGCGATCCCGCCCGGCCCAGTGCCGGGCATCGTCGTGCCTCATCTGGGTCCATCGGTACGTTCGCGCGAGATGTTGCGTAAAAAGCGCAGGGCCCCTCGACCCCCATGTCGATTTCGAGATGGTGAAACGCGATCCCTCGCTCTCCCCGCCCCTTCCCCGGAGGGTAGAGCGCGGTGCCTCCGAGGGAGCGCGCCCTCCCCGCCTCGTGCAGCGTGCGGCAAGCGAGGGGTCCTGCTCCACGAGCAAGGGACGACGGGCGACGAGCGAGGGATCCTGCTCCACGAGCTGGGTACGGCGACCCGCGAGCGAGGTGTCCCGCTCCGCGAGCGAGGGATCTCAGCGCGCGAGCGACGGACGGCGGGTGGTGAGCGAGGGATCCCGGTGCACGAGGGAGGGATCCATGTACCCCTGCGCTCCTCCGACGGCGGCGCCCCCGGGATGTTCCGTCACGCGCGAAAGCGCCAGCGATTCTCGGGGAAGCGTTGCGACAGGGCGCGCTGGAAGTACGTGGGATCGCGCGGCATACTCCGCGGCGATGCGCCGCTCGCGAGTGCTCTTCCCCGTCGCCGCACTGGCGATCGCGGTGGCATGCCGCTCGGCGGCGCCAACGAGCTCGTCGCTCGGAGGGGGCGGCAACGGCAGCAATATCCCGCCGGTCACGCTCCCCGACGCCGCCTCCTTCCCCGCGCCCGTCCCCTATGACGGCGCCGCGCCGCCGTCGGTTGCTCGCGTTCCGGTCCAGGCGGAGCTGGTGACCGAAAGAACGAACGTCCAGCAGCTCATGTTCGCAGCCGGCGAGATGCAAGAGAGCGGCGAGCCGTTCGCGCAAGACTTCGCGGGGCGCAACCTCAACGACTACGACCGCACCTACTTGCCGCCCGACGAGTACATCCTCAACGACGGCCTCGCGAACCCGCTCCCCATCAAGGATCTCTTCGGGTTCAGCACGGCCGTCGAGTCGTACGAGTACTCGAAGATGCACATGAACATGGTGGCGAACCAGACGACCGCGGGGCTCTCGCTGGCGGACGGGCCGATCATCGGAGCGCGTACGGAAACCACGGCGCTCGCGAAGCTCGTCGGGCGCGCCAACGAGCTCCTGACCAGCGCCGGGAGCGACGTCGCCGGCTACGCGCAGCTCCCCGCCCCCCCGAACAACCCGCTCAACTACCTCGGCTTCACTGGGCTGTGGCCGAACTTCGCGCCGTTCTCCGACTTCGATCCGACGATGGCGCCCAGCAACCAGGTCGTCAAATCGTGCACGTTCGCCGGCGGGTACGGCGGGATTCCGACGCTCGGCCAGGAGCTCCCCGAGTTCGAGTGCGCCTACAACACGCTTCACCTTCCGAACCGCGACGCGCAGGTGAACAAGACGCTCGTCCCCGCCGTCATCGGCTTCTCGACGTGGAAAGAGGCGCTCTGGTCGATCGACTTCGCGGGGCGCCTGCACGACTCGGGGAGCAACCCCGTCACCGCGGTCGCCCCCGCAGACGTGGCGCTCGTGGGTACCGCAGGGAACACCGTCGTCGGCACGGTGCCGCCGGGTGCCGCCACGGGGACGTACCTCGGGTCGACTCCGCTCGAGGACATGTGGGGCCTGTTCATGCTCGACGAGATGGACAACGTCGACGAGTTCCTCCTCGACTCGCTGACGACGACCGACGGCGCGACGCTCGGAGGCTTCGTCTCGCGCGTGACCGCCACGTCGTACGACTACACATCACCCCTCCGGTGGTTTCCGGCGTCGATCGCCGTGACCGAGGACGAGACGGTCGTGCCGTATCCGGGCATCGCATCCCTGACGATCAACGATGCGACGAGCCGATCCATCGACCTCGCGGCCTTGCTCCTCGGCAACGCGATGTTCTTCGGAGAAACCGACGCACGAAACGCCGGCATCGGGCAGCGCATCGGGCTCGCGCTGACGTTCGACGGTAACCCCTTCCCCGCCGACGACGGGATCGCGAACGGCCAGGCCACCGCACACGATCGCTCGGTAGCCATCCTCCGCGTGGCCTTCGTCGATCTCGACCGGATGCATTCGGTTCCCCTGGCCTCGGGAAACGCCGTCACGGTCGACACGGCGACGGTCGCCAACGGGGTCGTGACTCCGGGCGCGACGGTGACGACGACGAACCTCGCGCACGTGGTCCTTGGGCTCCGGCAGACACTCCTCTCGGTGAACGGGGCCATCTCGCAGTACGGCGCGGCCGATCCGAGCCCGACCGCGGACCTGCAGGGGATCCTCAACCCGCTCGCCATCCACCCGCCCGGAACGGACGCGGGCGCGCCGCCGCTCTTCAGCACGCAGGTGCGTGCCGTCCTGATGAGCGACGCGGCGTTCGTCCGTGACGTCCTGACGACGAGCGCCGGCGCGGTCGCGAACAGCGCGACGATCGACACCGGCGGGAACGTAACGCTCGACTCGAGCCCGACGACGCTCGACAACCAGGCGGCTGCCGTTCGCGCGCTCGTCGAAGCGTTCCTGGTGTCGAACGACACGACCTACCAGGCTCGCGCCTCCGCCGTCATGACGACGCTCCTCACGACCTTCTACAGCGCGCCAGCCCGCATGTACCGCTGGACCGCCGCGGGCGCCGACGACATCGTGATGACGCCCGAGATCTTCGGCTGGCTCCAGAGCTCGTTGCGCGAGGCGTACAAGTCGCTCTACGTCGTCGGCGATCCCAACCTCGACCGCAGCGTCCTCGCCGATCGTATCGCGCGCGTGAACAAGCTGTTCCTGAACGGCTGGGACGACCTCAACGGGAACCAGACCGTGGACCAGGGGGATCCGGAAGCAGGCGTCGCGACGGAGTGCCTCGGCGCGCGTCTCCAGCTCGGCGAGCAGGCGCTGACCGGTGAGCTCGGGCGGAACCTGTACGGGCAGGCAACCGTCGATCGCGACTCGGACTGCGTGCTCGAAATCGACGGCTCGGGCACCGGGAGCGTGCTCGCCAGCCAGGTCCACTTCTTCGCGCCGTGAATCCGTGAAGGGGCCGTTCGTCATCCTCGGCGGGGGGCCGTGCGGGCTCGCGGCGGCGTGGGAGCTGGCGCGCGAAGGGCACCGGCCGATCGTGCTGGAGCGTGAGCCGCTCGTGGGAGGGCTGTGCGCGACGCACGCCATGATCCGCGACGATGGCACCTGGCGGTTCGACCTCGGCGGGCACCGCTTCGTGTCCAGTGACGAGGCGCTCTCGCGCCGGCTCGAGTCCCTGCTCGGCGACGACCTGCTCACGCGCGACCGAAAGAGCGTCGTGATCCACGAGGGGCGCCGCTTCCAGTACCCGCTCGACGCGCGCGACCTCATCCGGCAGCTCGGGCTCCGCGAGAACGCGCGCGCCCTCGGCGGCTATGCGCTCGAACGTGCACGGCGCGCCGTCCACCCGCGTGCGGAGGTGACCTTCGAGGACTGGGTCGTCGGGCGCTTCGGCCGCCCGCTCTACGACACGTTCTTCGGCCCCTACACGCACAAGCTCTGGGGGATCCATCCGACGCGCATCTCGGCCGACTGGGCAGCGGAGCGAATCTCGTTGTTGAATCTCGGCGATGCGGCGCTCCGTCTCGCGGGGCTGCGCGACACGCCGATCCGCACGTATGCGCGTCGCTACCGTTATCCGCGACTCGGAATGGGGCAGATCTACGAGCAGATTGCGCGCGAGGTGAAAGCGCTCGGCGGTGAAGTGCGGACGGGAGTGCGGGTGACGGCGCTCGACACGCTCGGCGATCGCGTCACCGGTGTGCGCTTCGAAGGCCCAAGCGGCGGCGGGATCATGCCGGCCGGCGAGCTGCTCTCGACAATCGCGCTTCCGGAGCTCGTGCGTGCGCTCGTACCGCACCCGGCCCGGCCTCGGGCGCAGACTCTCCGCTTCCGGTCGCTCGTCTTTCTGAACCTTGCGCTCCGACGAACGGACGTCTCGGAGAACACGTGGATGTACGTGGCCTCCGGCGGCCTACGCATCTCCCGAATCCAGGAGCCGAAGCGGCGCGCCCCCTCGATGGCACCGATCGGGCGCACGTCGATGATGCTGGAGATCCCGTGCGACGTCGGGGACGACGTCTGGACCGCCGACGTCGAAACGTTGAAAGCCCGCTGCGGTCGCGAGCTGAAGGAGCTCGGGTTCGTCCTCGATGACGTCATCGACGCCTTCGTGGTGCGCGTCGAGCATGGGTACCCGATCTACCACCTCGGATACGACGACGACCGGCGCGCCCTCCTCGCCGAGGTGGAGCGATTCGCGAACGTGCGAACCGCGGGGCGCCAGGGGCTATTCCGGTACGTCTTCGTCGACGCGGCGATGCAGATGGGGGCCGAGGCCGCGCGCCAGATGACGACGGGGGAGCGCTCGAACGGGCGCCTGGACGCGATCGGGCGCGCGAAGACCGTGGTAGAGACGCACGCGCTGACGGCATGAAGAAATCGCACGCGGCCATCCTCGTCATCCTCCTTGCCGCGCTCTTCGTCCTCCTCCGCGCAGCAAGCACGCCGCCATGGCCCGACGACTGGGACGGCATCGGTTTCGTCGAATCGGTCACGCGCTTCGATCTCGACCACTTCGTCCCGCACCCGCCGGGATATCCCGTGTACGTCGCGCTCCTGCGGCTCGCGGCGCTGGGCGTCCCGCGCCCTCAGCTGGCAGCGAACCTCGTCGCAATCCAGTGCGGCGTGGCAGCGACGCTGTTCGCGTTCCTCGCCGCCTCGCGTGCGCTGGGCCGCTCGCGCGCCGTGTGGATCGCACTGCTCATCGCAGTAGCGCCGCTCGCCTGGCGAACCGGAACGTCCGTGGGGAGCGAGGGGCCCGCGTTGATGTTCGCGTGCGCCGCCGTCGCCGGCGCAACGCTGGAAGGCTCGGGCGCTGCGTGGTGCATGGGGGTCGCAATCGGTCTTGGATTGGGAGTGCGGTTGTCCTGGGCGCCCCTCTTCGTCGCCATGATCGCGCTCGCTCCGCGCGGAGAGCGCATGCGCACGAGCGCTGTCGCGACCCTGGCAACGCTGGCGTGGTGCGTCCCCTTCGTGTGGCTCGTCGGTCCAAGGCACCTCGCGTCGCTGGCGATGACGCACGCCGCGGGCCACTTCCACGTATGGGGAGGGACGGCGATCGAGGAGCCCGGGCTCATGCGCGCCGTGTGGCTCGCGCGTGACCTGTTCGTCGATGGGCTCGGAGTCGACTCCGACGCGATCGGGATCGCGATCGCGATCGTCATCGTCATGCTCACGGCGGTGGGATTCTCCGAGTGGCGCGAGAATGGCTTCCCCCACGCGCGGCTGCTCTGGCTCCTCGCCCCGTATGCCGCGTGGATCACCCTCGGCCAGAACATCCACCAGCAACCGCGACACGCGCTCCCTCTCGTCGTCGCCCTCGTGGCCGCGCTCGCCCTCGCCGCCTCCGGCTCGCGCAACCCGCGGACGCTCGGCGTGGCGCTCGTGGGCCTCCTCGCGATGCGCACCTCGTCCGATGCCAACCTGCGCGCGACGGCGCCCGCGGGAGAGCAGCTCGTGGTCCTCGCGGATTCGAGCGCCTCGCAGGATCGTCAGGTCGCCGTGTTCGCCGGCGCCAGTACCCGATTCTTCGAGCTGGCCCCGAACCCGAACGTCACCGCCGTGACCGTCGCGACCTTCGGTGACGCGGAGCTCGCGCTCGGCCACCTCCCGTCGATCCCTTCGCGCATCCTGGTCACGGGCGAGCTCGAAGGGCTCCCGCGCGCGCCTCGCTCACTCGTCCCACTCACGAAACTATGCCGGGATCCACGCGTCGACCGGCGTGCCCCGTGCCTCGACGTGTACGAGTGGCGCCCGGCTTTGCCCGCGCACTAGGCTGCCGGAGACGAGCGCTCAGCGCGAGAAGAACGCCTCCGGCTCGATGCCGTACGCGCTGATCTTCAGCTTCTGGAAGATCTCGTCGGCCCTCTTCGAGAACGACGCAGCCTCGCGAGCGAGCGCCGGTTCGCTGGCGAGGTCCACGGCTTGCTTCAGTGTCTCGGCGTACGAACGACAGCTCCGCGCCAGCTCGACCTCGTTGCCGATGTCTTCGAAGATCGCGATGGATCGAAGGAGGTGCCCGCGCGCCGCCTTCAGCTCCTCGCCGCCGCGCGCGCTCCCAGCCGCGGTCACCTCACCCAGCGAGCGGAGCGCGATGCCCAGCTGCACCTTGCTCTGCACTTCGGTGAACAGCTCGACTGCGCGCGCCGTGCATTCGCGCGCCTTGGTGTACTCGCGCCGCGCCAGGTACGCCTTCCCGAGGCCGCGCACCGCCTCGGCCAACCCCATCTTGTCCCCCAGCTCGTCGGCGAGCTGCTCGGCTTCCTTCAGAAACTGGATGGCCTTCGGGGCATCGCCGAGGCGATTGTGCGTCTCGCCGAGGTTCGTGAGGACGAGCGCGATCCGGTTTCGATCGCCTGTCTCCTTTGCGACCTCGTACGCTTCTTGGAAGAGCGACAGCGCGCGCTTGTCGTCACGCTGGTCCTGCGCGACCGTGCCGAGGTTGTTGAGCGAGATCGACACGCCGACCAGATCGCCGATCTCACGACGGATGCGGAGCGCCTGCTCGAAGGCGTCGAGCGCAAGGCGGAACTGCCCCGAATCCTGGTAAACGAGCCCCAGGTTGTTCAAGGAGAGCGCGATCGAGCGCCGGTCGCCGATCTGGCGGCGCATGACGAGCCCCTTCTGCGTGTACTCGAGGGCGTGCGGATAGTCGCCGCGCAGCCAGTGGAGCTTGCCGATGTCGTCGGTGGCGCTGGCGATGCCCCGCGTGTCGCCCGCTTCCTCGAAGAGCTTCAACGCCGCGTCGAGGTGACGCGCAGCCTCCCAGAGATCGCCCTGCTCGCGATGAAGGCGGCCGATGCGACTGTGCGCCGCTCCCCCCTTGGCGCGCAGGTCGAGCCTGAACGCGCGCGTGAGCATCTCGCGGAACGCGATGAGCGCGTCGTCGTTGCGACCGAGGAGGTGAAGGACGTCGCCGTAGTGGTGGAGCGCAGAGAGGTATGCCGCGGTGCCAACCTCGGCTCCCTCGCGCGCAAGCGCCAGCCCCTTCTCGTAGTACTCGGCGGCCTTGGTGTTCGCGTAGTGCGAGCGCGCGACGTCCGCTGCCTCGAGGTACGTCGTAGCCGCCTTCGACTTCGCCGTCGCCAGCTCCAGGTGCCGCGCCAGCATGCCGAGATACTCCTCGTGCGTGCGCACGTTGTCTTTGAAGGCGAGCCACTCGGCCAGAGCCTGGTGGTACCGGCGTAGCTGCGCGCCCGGGACGAGCCTCAGCAACTGCTCGCGCTCCAGGTTGTGCTTGAAGACGTACTCCTCGTCTCCCGTGAACGTGCTGTCGGGAAGGCGAAGCACGTAGTCGCGCTCGACGAGATCTTGGAGCGTCGCGCGGAGCGCCGTGAGATCGGTCGCTTCGCCCGAGCTCCAGATCGTTGGCGTTGGAACGTCGAGCCTTCGGATGGAAAGGAGGCCCCCGAGCCAGAACACGCTCCCCATCGTCGCTGCGTGCTCGAGAGTCGCGCGCTCTTCCACGGTCAGCGCGGCAATGCGCGCCTGCACGGCGTCTTCGACCGTCATCGGCAGGCGGACCTCGGCCAGCCGATCGACGTGGATCCTCCACTGCTCGACCTCGGCGAGCTCGTCGACCGACTCGAGGACACCCATGTCGAGGAAGATGCGCACCATCCGCTCGAGCAGCGCCGGGTTGCCACCGGCGAGAGTGCATGCGGCCTCGACGAGGTCCTCCACCGCGGGCTCGTCGCCGCAGGCCGAGAGCAGCTCGTGCATTACCGCGGCCGCGTCCGTGTCGCTGAGCGGCGCAAGGTCGATGACCTTGTGCGACTCGCCGCCGTGCTTCGCCCATCCGTCGCGACGCGCCAGCAACTCCGGACGGCCGATACACACGAGGAGGATCGGCGCGCGCACGCTCTCGATGAGGTACGCGAGGAGATCGAGCGAGTCGTCGTGCGCCGCGTGGAGGTCGTCGAACACGAGGACGATGGGGCCGCCACGCTGCCCCCCCGCGGCGGCGAACGCCGACGGCGAGCCCGCGTCCGCCTCGAGGAAGCGCTTGATGACCGCGCGACGAAGCAGATGAACCTGGTGGGGATCCCCCTCGATGGCCTTGATGAGTGGCGAGTCGAGGAAGTCGAGGCCGAGGATCTGCCCGAGGAAGTAGACGACGTCGCCGACCTTGCGGTCCTCGAGAACGCTCGCGACCTGAGCGCGGACCTGCGCCTTCGACGCCTCGGGGTCCATCCCCTCGACGATCCCGAAGCGGGCCCGGAGGCACCGCGCAAAAACCGCGTACGCGGCCCCCTGATCGGGCGCGTTGCCGCGGAAGACGCGAGGCGCGTCGTTCGTCATCGCGTTGCGCACGTTGACGAGGAAGTCGCGCACGAGCCTCGTCTTGCCGATGCCCGCCGCGCCGAGGATTGTGACGGACCGGGTGACCCCACGCTCGCAGACGTGAACCAGCGCGTCGTCGAGCTCGCGCAGCTCCGACGCGCGCCCCTTCAGCATCGAGCGACGCGACGCGCTCGGCGGCGACTTCGCCGCGAGCCAGCCGCCCGACGTGGGCCCACCCCCTGTGCTCGGCGGACGCATGCTCACCTGGGCATCGTACACGAAGGCGAGAGCATCGTTCGCTCCCGAGTCGCGTCGTCTCCGCCCCGCGCGCGCGCACTCGCTTTCGAGTCGTTCTACGCGCTCACTCTTCGACGCCGTCCACGTCGTCGATCGGCCCGTCGAGGACCGCGGGCGGCGGGGCGATCGTGGGCGGAGACGCTTGCTGCGCCGGAATCGCCGGGAGGTCGTCGGTCGGGACGCGGCCGCGCGACGGGGCGGCTGCATGCGTCGGGGCCGTCATGGGCAGGAGCGGAGTCGGCGAAGGCGGTCCGGGCGGTGCCGGCGTTGCGTCGCGGGCGACGTGCTCGCGCGGACGCGCGTGAAGAAGGCGCCGCGAGCGCGCCACGTTCTTCGTGGGGTACTCGATGCACCCCTCCATGCCGGCAGGGCACGAGATCCGGACGTGGAAGTGGTCATCGTGCGGGAGCGAACCGTGCGGTTGCGCCATCACTTCGGAGGCGCGCACGCGTATCGAATACGGCGCTCCGATCCTCTGCGCGTACGTGAGCAGCCGCGCGCGCAGCGGGGATGCAACGAACAGGTAGCTAACGCGCGCGCGTCCATCGCCGACCAACCCGGCCACGAGCGCCCAGTTCCTCGCGTCGTCGAACTTCGCGCCAGGCCAGCTCGGCGCCGTGCCATCGCCGAGGAACGGGACGAAGTGCTCGGCGAAGATCGATTTACCCTGCTGGTTCACGACGTAGAACCCGAGATCCGCATCACGACCGCTCTCGTGCGAGGCGTGCATGTCGACTTCGCCCCCGTCGTGGCGCGAGATGTGTCCGACCGACAGTACCGAGTCGGGGAACTGCTTTCGTACGCCTCGGGCGGCACGATCGATGAGCGACACGAGGGACTCCAGCCCCCACCGAACGTCCTCGTCGCGATGGCATGGAACGATCCGGAGCCACGGGCTCTCTTCGATCCGGGTGCCGCCAAGGAGGTGCCCCTCGGTGGGGGAACCGATGCTGCGCCCGCCGGCTACGTGCCCCGGCTCCCGCGGTCCCAGCGGCGCGGAGGTCGAAAGGCGAGCCGTTCGCGGCGGTTGCGCCCCCGCGTGCCCGCCGACGGCGAGCACGGAACCGGCGCACGCGAGCGCGAAGGCTACGACGTGGCTGGTCGATTGAAGACGGACGCGTGTCACTCATTCGGACGTACACGGCCGCTCGCCACGAGCCAAATAAACCGCTAGCTTGAACAGTGGCGTTTCGGGTTCGCGGAGCGTCGTGGCGAGGGATGCAGACGGCTCTCAGGGAGGGGGCAGCGAGCTCGTGAATTCCACCGTTCCGCCTCCCAAAATAAAGAAGGGCGATCCGCTCGTCGGCAGCACCGTCGCCGGCAAGTTCAAGGTCCTGTCGCTCGTGGCGGCCGGGGGCATGGGGAAGGTCTACCGCGCCGAGCAGATGCCACTTGGTCGAACCGTCGCGCTGAAGGTGCTGCACGTGCACCCGGGCGACGAGGTCGACAGCGACGACCCGCAGTTCAAGAAGCGTTTCCTCCGCGAGGCGAGCATCCTCGCGAAGCTCCAGCACCCCAACATCGTGACGATCTTCGACTACGGGGCGATCGAGGGGGAGACCGAGCGCTACTTCATGGCCATGGAGTTCCTCTCCGGCCAGACGCTGGGGAGGCGCATCGCGGACAACACGCTCCTGACCCCACGCGACACGATCAAGATTGCGCGACAGATCGCCCGCGGACTGACCGAAGCGCACGCGAGTGGCATCATTCATCGCGACCTCAAGCCGTCGAACGTGATGCTCCTCGTAGGACGCGACGGCGAGGATCTCGCCAAGATCGTCGACTTCGGCATCGTGAAGTTGATTGGCGACGATTCGCAAGAAGGAGAAGAGCTCACGCAGGAGGGGTCGTTCATCGGGTCGCCGAAGTACATGGCGCCCGAGCAGATCACGCGTGGCGGAAAAGTCGACGCGCGCACGGACGTCTATTCGTTCGGCATCATCCTCTACCAGTGCCTCACGGGCACCGTGCCGTTCGACGGCGCAAGCTCCGTGCAGACGCTGATGGCCCACTTGAACCAGGTACCGCAGCCGATGCGCGAGCGCGTGCCAGGGCTCGACATCCCCGACTGGCTCGACCAGCTCGTGATGAGCTGCATCGAGAAGGAGCCGAGCCAGCGACCGCAGACGATGGACCTGGTCGCGCGGACGCTTGGGGAGGCGGAAGCCGCGATGAACTCGGGTCGCATCCTGACGTCGCTCGCTGGACAGATGACGGCGCCGAGCCTCAGCCCGCGCTCGTCAGTGCCCGAGACCCTGGCGTCGTCGGGCAGCTTGCCGGGGGTGACTGGGTCGGGGCGGCGCGCCAGCATTACGACGCAAGGGACGATCTCCTCGGTCACTCCTCCCCAGCCGGAGGACAAGACCCGCACGTCCCCAGGCATCAAGAAGGCTGGCGAGCACCGCTCGCCGATGATCTACGTCGTTGGGGGGCTGACGTTCCTGTCCATCGGCGCCAGCGCGCTCGCCCTGTTCCTCCCCCGCGCACACTCTGGCGGTGCTCCACCCGCGGTCACAGTTGCGTCCGCCCCGCCGCCACCAAGCGCGGTCCCCGCCGCGGTTCCCGCGCTCGCGGACCGATTCGCGCTCACGATCGAATCGATCCCGAGCGGCGCCGAGGTCCACGAGGGGGACCGGGTCCTCGGGACGACACCGCTGCTCATCTCAATCGACAACGACTCGGTGAGCTCGGGTCCACGCGCGTTCACCGTTGCGAAGGACGGCTTCCAGCCGTACGCGCTCGCACAGGGCTCTTCGCAGTCGAGCGTGCGCCTCGTCGCACCGCTCGTGGCGCTGCCCGCGGCGAGCGGCCATACCCCGCCCCACAGAGCACCTTCGCGCGCTGGATCTCCGGCCGCGAACGCAGGAGCGACCCCGACGCGTCCCGACCTCGACATCCGGATGAATCGCTGACGCACGCGCGCCGCGTTCCAAGATTTCCGTCGCGTGCGTCGTGACCGCTCCCGTATCCTCGATTCCCATGGGGAGGGGGCCGCGGTGAAGCGATTCCTCGTCGTGACGGCACCACTCCTCGCGTGCGCTGTCGCGGTCGCGTGCAACGACGGGCCTCAGTCCCACGTCTATGTGGCCTCGCTTTATCAAGCCGCAGGCGCATGCCTCGATCCCAGCACGACGCTCGCCATCATCGGGACGCCGAACGGCAGTCTCGAGTGCAAGCCCGCGTGCCTCGTGCAGAGCTCACCGCCGCCCGCCAGCGCCGCGACTGAGACGCTCTATCTATCGACGATGTGCGCCCCCTACCCCACGACCGTCACCCCGACGACCGATGCCGATCCTGCCTGCGCCGCGGCGCTCGCGGCCTACGCTAGCGGCGCCGTCTGCGGAGAGGACGTTGGCCCTGAGGATGGTGGCGACGACGGCGGGACGACCGACGCGGGGACGTTCGACGCCGACGCGGATGGCGACGACTCGTCGACGACCGCCGACGCGGGCGATTCGGGTGAAGTGAATGACGCGAAGGCCGAGTGAGAGGCGCCGAATGAGCCGCGCAGGATCGATCCTCGCTCGGGTGGCGATCGTCTTCGCAATGGCGATTGCGCTGTCTTCGCTTCTTGCGCTCGTTGCGGCCCCCTTCGCGCTGGCCGACGACGTCGCCGACGAGGCCGATCTCCAGTTCCGCCTCGGGGCGGAGAGGTACCAGACGGGCGACTTCCGCGGCGCGCTCGAACATTTCCTGGCGTCGAACCGGCTCGCACCGAACCGCAACGTGCTCTTCAACGTCGCGCGCTGCTACGAAGCGCTGAAGGAGTTCCCGGACGCGTACCGCTACTACACGCGGGCGTCGCAAGGGGAGACTGATCCGGCCGCGCGCGCGCGCATCAACGACGCTTTGTCGCGCATGGCGCCCAACGTCGCCATCCTGAAGATCGTCACCGATCCGCCGGGGGCGACGCTGTACCTCGATCGCAAGGATCTCGGCCAGCGCGGCGCCGGACCGCAGACGCTGGGCCTCGCACCGGGGAAGCACACGATCATCGCCGAAGCGCCGGGCTACGAGGACGCCGTATCACCTGCCACCGAGGTGCGCGCCGGCGAGACCGCGACCGTCGAGCTGAAGCTAGTGCGCATCCTGGGCACCGTTCACGTCTCCGACGAAGCACGCGGCTCCAGCGTGCGCGTCGACAGCGAGGAGGCCGCGCCCGCGTGCGTTGCGCCGTGCGACCTGCAGCTGCCGCCGGGCCGGCACACGCTCTACGTGTCGCGCGAGGGGTACAAGACGTACGTCACGCTCGTCGATGTCGTGGCGAAGCAAACCGTGACGTCGCACCCCAGCGTCGAGGCGAAGACGGGAACGGTCGTCGTCAGCACCGACGAGCCCGGCGCCACCGTCGAGATCGACGGCTTCGCGCGCAGTGTCACCCCCGCGCTACTCACGCTCCCCGTCGGCAAGCACGAGGTGCGCGTCACGATGCGCGGCTTCCGCACCATCGTTCGGCCGATCGCGGTCGAAGCGAACGCAGAGACGCGCCTCGACAACCTTCCGCTCGTGCCGGTGGAAGAGGTCGAAGCCGCGTCGCGCACCGCGGAGTCGGTGGAGGACGCGCCCGCGTCGGTCTCGGTCGTCTCGAGTCGCGAGCTGCGTGGGATGGCCTACCCCACGGTGTGGCAGTCGCTGAACGGCATCCGAGGCGTCTATCTGTCCGACGATCGTGGCTACGTCACCGCAGGCTTTCGCGGGTTCGGAACGCCCGGCGACTACGGGAACCGCACGCTCGTGCTCCTGAACGGCCAGCCGATGAACGACAACTGGACCGGCTCGGGATACCTCGGGTACGACCTGCGCAGCGACATCGAGGACGTGCAGCGGATCGAGGTGATTCGCGGCCCAGGATCGGTGCTCTACGGCACTGGAGCCGTCTCCGGGGTCATCAACATCGTCACTCGCCCGCACGACGGGCAGACTGGGTACGAGGTCGGCGGGAGCACGGCCGACGGCACCGTGGGGCGCGTCCGCGTGCGCGCGGCTTACGACTTCGGCAACGGCGCCGGGATGTGGATCAGCGCGGCGGCCAGCCACTCGTCGGGCAACGCCTACTACTTCCCCGAGTACGCCAGCGACGGCGCGACACGCGGGAACGCACCGGCGAACACGGACCGCTTCAACGCCGGCACGATCACCGGGCAGCTCTGGTGGAAGGCGCTCACCGTGCAGTGGTCGGCGAACTCGCACGACAAGCATCTGCCGACCGGTGAGTACGGCACGCTCCTCGGCGACGACCGAACCCACCAGATCGACACCCGCCTGATGACCGAGGCGCGCTTCGAGCCGAAGATCACCGACACCGTCCAGTCGCTCTCACGAGCCCACGTGAACTACTACGCGTACACGGGGTACTTCGCCGAGACTCCCGAGAACGGCGGGCTCTCGCACGAGACGTTCAAAGGGCTGTGGGCGGGCGTGGAGCAGCGCTTCGTCTTCACGCCGGCGCCCGCGGTGCGCGTGACCGTTGGGGGAGAGCTCCAGAATCACTTCAAAGCCGATCAGTTCGGGGAGAACGAGGTTTTCACGACCCCGGCGACCAGCGGCGTCTTCCTAGACGACCACCGCTCGTTCCAGATTGGCGCCGGGTACGCGGTCGCCGATGTCACGCCGACCCGCGCCGTTAAGCTCTCGCTCGGCGGGCGCTACGACGGGTACTCGACGTTCGGCGGCTCCTTCAACCCGCGCGTCGCACTCATCCTGAAGCCGTACGAGGCTGGCAACGTGAAGCTGATGTTCGGCAAAGCGTTCCGCGCGCCGAGCACGTACGAGCAGTTTTTCTCCGAGCCCGATGTGCAGGAGCCGAACACTCACCTGAAGGCGGAGTCGATGTACTCGGCGGAGATCGAGTACTCGCACCGCTTCACTCCGACGGTCATGGGCCTGGTGAGCGTCTACGAAAACGTGATCACCAACCTGATCGAAAATGAGACCGATCCGGCGAACACCCTGGCGAGCATCTACGAGAACACGAGCACACCGGTCGGCACGATGGGGGCCGAGGGGGAGCTGCGCAAGGAATGGAAGGACGGGTGGACGGCGTCCGCGTCGTACTCCTTCGCGCGCTCCGTCTTCTTGAAGAACTCGTCGCTTTCGTCGCTCGCATCCCTCGCACGCGACCCCGCGTTCCGCGAGGTACCGAACGCCCCCCCGCACCTCGCATCACTCCGTGGCGGTGCCCCGATCCTCGGCCGCGCGCTCATGGCGATGACGCGCGTGGCGTATACGAGCAGCCGCTACGACGTGCACGACGTTCAGTCGACGGCAGCGGCGCCCCAGCCCGCGCAGCAGCAGACCGGCAACGCGGTGATCTGGGATCTCATGCTCACGGGCGCAGAGCCGCGATGGCACATCCGCTACTCGCTCGGGATGTACAACCTGGCGAACTGGAAGTACTCGGTCCCCGTCCTGCAGGGACCAGGCAACTTTCTTCAGGACTCGGTCGTCCAGAACGGCCGCACGGCCCTCGCCGCGCTCTACGTCGACTTCTAGTTCTGGAAGTGCTCGTGGTGCCCGATCAGACGCGCGTGCTTCACCAGGCGGAAGCGAACGGCGCTGCCGCACTCTCCGCACTGCGGGAACACCTTGCCCGAAACGCACGTGACTTCGTGCGGGTCGGCGTGATCGTCTTCGTGGATGACCGAGTAGATCCCGGACTTCTTCACCTTCGCGCCCGGCGTGAACATATCGGCCATGACAATCGCCTTCTTTCTTGAGAGCCGGTCCGCACGGTGCGGACCCCGTCGCGCGCGGTCCGGCAGCGCCTGGGGGCGAGCGCGGAAACGTGCACGAGCAACGTGGTCCATACACCATGCGCGCCATTCCACGCGGTGAGCTTCTCGGAATCGCGGTCGGGGAGTACCTTTTCTGCGCCATGACGCCTCCCGCCACCCGCGCTTTCTCGAGCCCCCATCGCGCCTGCGTGCTGCGCGCGGTCGACTCGCCGAAGCCCTGGGGGGGTGAAGCGTGGCTGACTTCGACGCGACCTGAAGCTGCTGCACAGCTCGCCAGCGGTGAAGGGACGCTCGCGCAGCTCGTGAAGGCGCACCCCGAGGTCCTCGGTCAGTGGTCGCGGCGGATCTTCGGCGACGAAGTCCCCACGTTCGTGAAGCGGATTCACACCGATTTCCCGTCGCGCGTGCACCTCGGCTTCCGGCGCAGCGTGTCGCGTGAGGCGCTCACCGGGTGGCTCGACGAGGAGCAAACGCTGCTACGTCGACTGTTCTCCGCGCTGCGCGTGGACGGGGAGCGCACCTTCGCCGACTACCAGGAGCGTTACGAAGCGTGGGCGACGCGCCAGTCGCTCGAAGCTTGGCTCCGCGACGACGACGCAACGACGGCCGCCGAGCTCGGCAGATTCCTCGACCCATCGTTCGACGTGCAGGCATGGCTCGCACGGGTGCGCCTCAATCGCGCCGCGATCGTCGACACGCTCAACGAGGTCGACCTCACGCGCGAAAGGGGGAACCTATTTCTCTCGAGCGCCGGCGTCGTGCATGCGATCTTCGGCCTCTCCCACCAGACGCACCCGATCGATCGTTCGCGCGCCGCGCTCGAGGCGCTCTTCGCTACACTCGCCGAACGAGGAGCACGCGACAGTGATGTCGAGCTCGCGCGGATCATTCGCGACGCCGAGCTCGGAACGCTACGCGCGCAGAACCGCGCGCCGCCAAAGAACGAAGCGTGGCTGCCGGCCGTGGTGGATGGCGTCGAGGTTTTGGTCGAACCGCAGCAGACGTCCGACACGACCTACAGCCTGGCCGACTTCTACACACCGCTGACCTGGGGAGGGGAGCGCGTCCGCTTTCGCAAGGGGGCGCCGGCGTCCGGGATCGCACGCGAAGAGCTGGCGGGGTATCTCGCCGACGTCGATTTCGCGGTAATGCCCCTCGCATCGATGCGTCGCTCACCCGAAACGGTGCCGGCGGGATCGCGCGAGGGGGCCGACCTCCTCCGGCTGGTCGACGAGCCGTCGCGCTGGCCGTTCTTCACCGCATACCAGCTCGAGCTGACGCAGACAGGGCGCTTCACCGCGGCGGCGCCCCCGGGCGTCTTTCAGCAACTCGTGGTCACGCGAGGGCGCACCGAGCTGTGCGACGGCGCGGGTGTCGTCGGAGAGCTGTCTCCGCAGGCGTCGGCGTTCGTGCCCGCCACGCTGGAAGGGAGCTACACGCTCAGCGCGCGCGAACCTTCGACGGTCATGATCTTCTCGGTTCCGGGTGCAAAAGGCGGTGCGCCCCGCTTCGCGTGACGCTGACGTTCCACCGTCAGACGATCGCTGCCGCTGCTTTTCCGTCTCTGTCGAGCGGCGCTGGATGCAAGAAACACGAGCGCTATCAAATACCGAGCGCACGGTCTCGGATGTGGCGCCTCGGCTCGCTTGCGTACCTGAGACCGAGGGTCTCAAACGACGCGGCACACGCGCGGATGTCGAGAGGTCTCTACTTGTCGGCAGCGACTCCGGCGCAGCACCGAAAGCCGGTCGAGTAGTCGTGATACCCGAAGTCGTGCGCGATCGTCCGGTAGGCGCACGCTTCTCCGTGAAGGTCGGTGTCGAGCCAGAAGCCCCCCTGGAAGGTCCCGTTCGGGTCCGCCGTCCACTCGTCGAGGTTCCCGACCATATCGTAGACGCCGTAGTCGCTGGTGCACTCCGAAAACGCGCCGGTCTTGGCGACGCTCCCCTCCATCTGGTTGAGGCGCGGATCATTCAGTGCGGCGGGGCCCCAGCCGGTCTTCAGCTCGGCGGCGTGGAGTGCGAGCATCGGCGCGACGCCGGTGTCGTGGCACTTCCCCGCGACGTGGGTGGGGCCGTACGGGTAGGCGTATCCCTGGCTACCACCGCACGCTGCCCGCCATTCCACGGGCTGGCAAAGGCGTTTGTGAGCCGCAGCGCACGCCCGCTCTGCCTGCGCGCCGCTCACGTACCCCTGCGGTGTCACGCCAGCAACGCTCTGCGCGACGAGCGTGTGCGCGCCCGCCGGCGGAATGAACGGCGACCAGGCCTGGAGCGTGCCATCGTCCCCTCGTTCGACGAGCGACGCTTCGTAGCGATCGATGCAGAACCGATCGTTGATGTTCGCCATGTCGCCGGGGCACCGCGCCCTGGGCAGCCGTGCCGGGAGCGCCCCCTCCTCGACGAGGTGGAACGTCCCGGGAGCGTAGGCGGCAATCGCGTGCTCGATCGTCCCCACGACCCCTGGCGCGAGCATTCGCGCCTTCTGGACGAACGCAGGCGCGAGCGCCCGCAGTGCAGCATCCACCTGGGCGCGGCTCTCTGGGGGTGCCTCCTCCGGGATAGCGGCATGCGCGAATGCGCCGACGGACGACGCAAAGAGAAGGCACAGCAAGCGGACCCGCTTCGTCACGTAGCGGCCCCTCCGAGCTCCACCGCGATGCTCTGCACGCGCGCCACCATCTCCCCCAGCTTCCGCTTCGCCCCTTCCCGAATGAGCGCGGTAGGAACGAACATCGCCACCGAGACGAACGCGCGGTACGTGACGAGGCTGGCGCGCCCGTCATCGAGCAGCTCGATGCGCCACCCTCCCCGAACCCTGCGCAGATCGCCGCCGATCTCGCGCCACGTGATGGTGCGCTCCTCGCGATCGCACGAGCGCCGAAGGACGTAGCCCACCTCGCGAACCACCGCGTCCACGCGGTACTGGATGTCGAGCGAGTCCCCCTCCCCACCGATCACGCGTGCCTCCTTGATGTCCGGAAAGAGGCGGCCGATGTTGGCGGGAGACCAGAGGACTTCGAGGAGCGCGTCCGGGGACACGTCCACCCGGAAGACGACCTCGAGCCCGCGGGTCCCTTCCTCGTCCCTCACATCGCGCGTTGCGCTGTCCATCGGCGCATTCGATCTAGCACTCCCATCGGCGAGGCCAACGGCCGCGGGTGGACATGACTGCGCCCAGACGCGTAGGCCGTTCGCGTTCATGGCGGGCGCATGCTCTGCGGGGGGTCACCCTCGCCGGAGCGATCTTGCAAGTTTCACGTCGATGAGCGAACTGATTCCGATGAAGCGCCTTCCATCCGCGGCCCGGATCGCGGTCTTCCTCGCCAGCGCAGGCTGCGGCGGCAACGAGTTCGCGGCGGGGAGCCCCGACGCCGCCAGCTCCGGGGTCACGGCGGACCAGGCGTGCTCCGACAGCGCGCACCTGCGCTGCGAGCAGATCAAGAAGTGCTCGCAAGCCGAAGTCATCGATACGTACGGCAGCGAGGGGGCGTGCGAAACGCAGCTGAAGCTGAACTGCATCAACTCTCTGGCCGCCCCGAACACGGGGAGCACGCCCGAGACGGTCGAAGCGTGCGCCAACGCCTACCCGTCGGTGTCGTGCGATGCCCTCCTCGACGACCAACCCCCGACCGCGTGCCTCCAGGCGGCCGGCACCCGCGCGAGTGGCCAGCAGTGCGGCTCCCCCGGACAGTGCCAGACCGGCTTCTGCGCGATCGTTCCCGGCAGCTTGTGCGGCACGTGCGCCCCGGTCCCGCAGCGCGGTGACTCGTGCGCGGTGCTCACGACGTGCGGTCAGCTCCTCTTCTGCGATTCGACGAACCAGATCTGCACCGGCTTCGCGGCGCAAGGCAGCCAGTGCAACAAGACGCAACCCTGCGGCGCTGGACTCTCGTGCGTAGGCGCGACGACGACCACGTTCGGCACCTGCCAACCGGCGGTCGAGACGGCAGGGGCGACCTGCGATCCGCAGACCAAGACGGGAGCAGGCTGTGATCGCAACCAGCTCCTCACGTGCAACAGCGTCAGCAAGCAGTGCGAGTCCGTCCAGCTCGTGGGCGCAGGCCAGTCATGCGGAACGGTCAACGATCAGGCTGTGATCTGCTCGGGCGCAGGCACGTGCGTCGCGGTCGATGCGGGCGCACCCGATGGGGGCACGAGCGAAATCTGCGTGGCCGCTGCGTCGGATGGCGGACCGTGCGATCTCGTTCAAGGCCCTTTCTGCCTTAACCCCGAGCGCTGTGTCCTGACGACGGCGAGCGCGACCGCTGGAGTGTGCCAGTTCTCCGATCCGTCGCAGTGCCAATAGCGTCAGTCACTTCGTCGCAGCCGGCGTGCTCTCTGCGTCCACGCGCCGCCGATCGCGGAGGCGAAGCATGGCGAGCCCTCCGAGAATGAGCCCAGCCGAGAACGCCGCGGTGAGCCCCAGCGCCCCTCCCCCCCCGCTGCTCCCCACCGCTGCGCGGGCGCGCGGTTTCTCGGGGACCTTGTAAGCCACCCGCTCGCGCACGTCGTTCGCCGCCGCGGATGGCTCGGCGAGCGGGACGGCCTCGACCTCGGCGGACGTCAGGGTCGGCTTCGACTCCGAGGCCGGTGGCGCCCTGTCGAGCCCCATCGATTCGAGCCAGTCCTCGAACGACATCGCGGTCGGAGGCGCGTGCACCTCTGCAACTGGCTCCGGCGGTGGAGGGGGCTGCGCGACCGCAGGCGCCGGCGCCGCGGGGGGAGGCGACGGATTCTGATACACGACGACCCACGGCGACTGCCCCGGCGGCTGCGGAGGGGGGGGAGCGGCAGCGGCGGACGGTGGCGGACTCGCCGAAGGGAGCGCCGTCGCCTCCGAGCCGTTCGTGAAGTAGGCCGCTCCCGGGCCCGCGGACGGGACACTCGTTACGGTGGCGCCGTTCGTGAAATAGTCCTTTGTCTCAGCCGGCGCAGGTAGAGCCCCGCCGTGCGTCGATTGATAGTTGAGGACCGAGAGGTACTGCATGTAACGCCCATAGGCCGCGATCTGAGCCCATGCCGCCGGCCCCTGGAGGCCGCTGGCCATGCCGCTGGCGGCAGGCTGGGGCGCTGCCGGCTGCGCGGCCCCGCTGGGTGGAGCTCCGTACCCACCGATCGTGATGGTGACCTGCTGCGCACGTGCCGCCCCCCCGAGCGAGCTGAGCACGAGGACGACGCCCGCGAGACGCAGCCTTCGCGCCCGGGATCCTCTCCGGGGCTGGGTGCCGCGCTCATCGAAGGCCTCGTGCACTGGCATGCGCCCTTAACGCTAGCGCTTCGTCCTGCCTTGCGCCGCGATTCCGAACCCCGTGCGGGGCCGACCTCGAAAGGACCCCACCCACACCCCAGCCGTTGAACCCAGACCTCCGGTTCGACTACGTTCCCCTTCCCATGAACAAGGTCCACGCCTCCGCCCGCGAGGCATGCGCCGACATCCCGAACGGCGCGACCCTGCTCGCCGGCGGCTTCGGCCTCTGCGGTATCCCCGAAAACTGCATCCGCGCGCTGCGCGAGCTGGGTACGAGTGGCCTCACCGTCGTCAGCAACAACTGCGGCATCGACGACTTCGGCCTCGGCATCCTGCTGCGCAACAAGCAGATCGTGAAGATGATCTCGAGCTACGTCGGCGAGAACAAAGAGTTCGAGCGGCAGTACCTCTCCGGCGAGCTCGAGGTGGAGCTGACGCCTCAGGGCACACTTGCCGAGCGCCTCCGCGCGGGTGGCGCCGGCATCCCCGCCTTCTACACGCCGACGGGCGCCGGCACGGCCATCAGCGACGGCGGCCTCCCGCTCAAGTACGGCCCCGACGGCTCGGTCGTGAAGTACTCGGCGAAGAAGGAGCTACGCGAATTCGAGGGGCGCACCTACGTGCTCGAGCCGGCGATCACGGGCGACTACGCGATCGTCAAGGCGTGGAAGGGGGATCGCTTCGGCAACCTCGTCTACCGACACACCGCGATGAACTTCAATCCGATGATCGCGACCGCAGCGAAGATCACGATCGCCGAGGTGGAGGAGATCGTCGAGGTCGGCGAGCTCGAGCCCGACCACATCCATACGCCGGGCATTTTCGTGCAGCGCATCATCAAGGGTACCGGCTACGAAAAGCGCATCGAGCGCCGCACCACGAGGAAGAACTAGCCATGGCCGAGCTCACGCGCGATCAGGTCGCCATGCGCGCAGCGAAGGAGCTGCGCGACGGCTTCTACGTCAACCTCGGCATCGGCATGCCCACGCTGGTGGCGAACCACATTCCGAAGGGGGTGGAGGTCGTCCTCCAGAGCGAGAACGGTTTGCTCGGCATCGGCCCGTACCCGACGGAGGACAAGCTCGACGCCGATCTGATCAACGCCGGCAAGGAAACCGTCACCATGCTCCCCGGCTCGGCGATCTTCTCCAGCGCCGACAGCTTCGGAATGATCCGCGGCGGCCACATCGACCTCGCAATTCTCGGCGCTATGCAGGTCAACGAGCACGGCGACCTCGCCAACTGGATGATCCCCGGCAAGATGGTCAAGGGAATGGGCGGCGCGATGGACCTCGTCGCTAGCGCGAAGCGCGTCGTCGTGATCATGGAGCACGCTTCGAAGGAAGGTAAGCCGAAGATCCTGAGGGAGTGCTCGCTGCCGCTCACGGGGCGCAAGGTCGTGGACAGGATCATCACCGAGATCGCCTGCATCGACGTGACCGACGACGGGCTCGTCCTCCGCGAGGTGGCGCCGGGCGTCAGCGCGCGCGACGTGCAGGAGCGCACCGAACCGACGCTCAAGGTAGCAAGCGACCTCGTGACGATGTCGTTCTGAGCGAAAACGAATCTCTCGAAGCACCATGACGTTCCCCACGCGCAAGCAGGCCGACTACGACGCGAGCGAGAAGCGCAGCTTTGCCAAGGGGGTCTTCCGCAAGTGTGACGGGTGCGATCAAACGCTCACCGCAGAGCAGGTCGCGGCCAACTTCGAGGTGTGCCCCCTTTGCGGCCAACACCACAAGCTCGCCGCCCCTCGCTGGCGAGAGCTGCTCCTCGACTCGGGGCACCTCGAAGAATGGGACGCGCACCTAGAGCCGACCGACCCGCTCGGGTTCTCCGACGGGAAGACCTACCCCGACCGGGTCGCCGCAGCACAGCGTTCGGCGCGCGCGAAGGAGGCGATGGAGATTGGCCGCGCGAAGATGAACGGCCACGCCATCGCGTACGGTGCGTTCCTCTTCGGCTTCATGGGCGGGTCGATGGGGTCGGTGGTTGGCGAGAAGGTGACGCGCCTCTTCGAGCGCGCCGTGGACGCCCGACTGCCTGTCGTCCTTCTCCACGCCTCGGGGGGAGCGCGGATGCAGGAGGGGATCCTCAGCCTCATGCAGATGGCCAAAGGGGTCGCTGCGCGCGAACGGCTGCGCGAGGCGCGCCTCCCGTTCATCAGCGTGCTGCTTCATCCGACGACGGGCGGCGTCGCTGCGAGCTTCGCCTTGCTGGGCGACGTGAACATCGCCGAGCCCAAGGCGCTCATCGGCTTCGCCGGTCCGCGCGTGATCGAGAGCACCATTCGTCAGAAGCTTCCGGAGGGGTTCCAGCGCGCGGAGTTCCTCCTAGCCCACGGTATGGTCGATTGCATCGAGAGCCGTCTCGACATGAAGAGCGCGATCGCGCGCATCGTCGCGCACCTCGCGCCACGAGCTCACGAGAACGATTCCGAGGAATGAGAACGCCTTGAGCGCGTCGCTCGCCCGCGTTCTGGGGCAACTCTACGCCCGTGTTCCGCGCGGAATCCGCTTGGGGCTCGATGCGATGAGCGAGGCGTGTGCCCGCGCGGGGAACCCCGAGCGCGCGTTCGAGACGGTGCACGTGGCCGGGACGAACGGAAAGGGCTCGGTTTGCGCGATGACCGAATCCATCGCGCGCGCCGCAGGGGGGCGAACCGGGCTCTACACGTCGCCCCACCTGTGTCTCTTCGGCGAGCGAATCCGTATCGACGGAAAGCCACTGGCAGACGACGCGCTCGAAGCTGTGGTGGCGCGCGCCATGGAGATCGGGCCGGAGCTCTCGTTCTTTGAGACCGCGACGCTCGCCGCCTTCCTCGCCTTCCGCGACGCGAACGTGGACATCGCGGTCATCGAGGTCGGGATCGGCGGGCGCCTCGACGCTACGAACGTGATCCCCGCGCCGCGTGTCGCGGCGATCACGCGCATTGCCTTCGACCACATGGACAAACTCGGCGACACGCTCGTCGCCATCGCCCGCGAGAAAGCGGGGATCGCCAAGCCCGGCGTCCCCATCGTCGTCGGGTCGATGGAGCCCGAGGTCCGCGCCGCGATCGACGAGGTCGCGCACGCGCACCAGGCGCGCACGATCGACGTGCGCTCGGCCGAAATTGGGTCGCTGGAGTTCTTCCGCGGGATGCCGGGTCTCCCCCCGCTCCTTGGCGCCCATCAGCTCGGCAATTGCGATGTCGCCATCGCCATCGCGCGCGTGCTGCACATCGACGACGACACCATCGCCCGCGGTCTGCGTACGACGCGCTGGCCGGGGCGGCTCGAGCGCATCGACAAGCCCGACGGCACATATCTGCTCGACGGCGCGCACAACCCCGACGGTGCCGCTGCGCTCGCGAGCTACCTGCGCCGCACGCAGTCCCCAGCCCTCGTCTTCGGCGCGCTCGCCGACAAGGCGTGGCCGGAGATGATCGACCTTCTCGCGCCCGTCACGCAGCACCGTGTGTATGTGGCGCCCGTCGTGGGCACGGGGGGGGCCGTTGGGAAGCAACGGACGGCCGCCCCCCCGGAAGAGCTCGCGCGGCGCCATCCCGGCGAGACGGCGCCCGACGTCGAATCCGCGCTGAAGCGTGCGAGGGCCCAGGTGGGCCCGAATGGAGTCGTCGTCGTCGCTGGGTCGCTGTACCTCGTCGGCGAAGCGCGCGCGCTACTGCTCGGCCTACCGCGCGATCCGCCCGTCGCGATGTAGTACGCGGTCGACTATCATCGACGCGCCAACCTCCTGTTCGCGCATACGTAAGGGGTCCCGTGATGCCGAGCTTCGACATCGTCTCGAAAGTGCAGTGGAACGAGCTGGATAACGCGCTCAATCAGGCCGACAAAGAGATCGCCCAGCGTTACGACTTCAAGGACACCGGCACCGAGCTCGAGAAGCAGGAGGCCGCCCTGGTCATCACCTCGTCGAGCGAGGACCGAGCGAAGGCCGCCGTGACGGTGCTCCGTGAGAAGCTCATCAAGCGCAAGGTCAGCTTGAAGCACTTCGACGAGCAGAAGCCCGAGAAGACGAGCAAGGGCGGCTCGCGCATCACGTTGAAGGTCAAAGAAGGGATCGAGGCCGAGCCCGCGCGGAAGATCGTCGCCGCCATCAAGGACAGCAAGCTGAAGGTCCAGGCGTCGATTCAGGACGCGCAGGTGCGCGTGTCGGGGAAGAACAAGGACGACCTCCAGAAGACGATGCAGACGGTGCGCGGGATCGATCTCCCCATCGAGCTGCAGTTCATCAACTTCCGAGACTGAGAGAGGCAAAGCACCCACGTGAAGCCCACGACCAAGACCGCGAAGAGCTCCAACGGCGAGTTCCACGTACGCACGCTCTTCGGAACCGACGGCGTCCGAGGCGTCGCGAACGCCGAACCGATGACGCCCGAGCTCGCGTTGCAGCTCGGAAAGGCGGTCACGTTCGTCGCCGGGCGTGGCAAGGCACACATGCCCCGCATCGTGATCGGCAAGGACACGCGCCTCTCCGGCTACATGATCGAGACGGCGATCTCGGCGGGCATCTGTTCGATGGGCGGCAAGGTTCTCCTGTGCGGCCCGGTGCCCACGCCAGCAGTCGCCCAGCTCACGCTGAGCATGCGCGCCGACGCGGGCGTCGTGATCAGCGCGAGCCACAACCCGTACCAGGACAACGGCATCAAGATCTTCGGCCCCGACGGCTTCAAGCTCCCCGATGAGCAAGAGGCCGAGATCGAGCGGCTCATGGCCAACGACTCCCTGATGGGATTGCGCCCTACGGGACCGGGCATCGGCCGGGCCGAGAAGATGGAGGACGCACGCGGTCGCTACGTCGTCTTCGCCAAAACGACGTTCCCGCGCGAGCTCTCGATGGAGGGGGTGCGCATCGTCGTCGACGCGGCGCACGGCGCGGCCTACCGCGTCGCGCCGATGGTCTTCCAGGAGATGGGCGCGAACGTCACGTGCCTCGGCATCAAGCCGAACGGCGTGAACATCAACAAGGACGCCGGCGCCCTCCACCCCGACAACGTCCGCGCCGAGGTCGTCAAGAAGCGCGCGCAGATCGGTATCGCGCTCGACGGCGACGCGGACCGGGTGATCGTGGTCGACGAGAAGGGGCAGATCGTCGACGGCGACACGGTCATGGCCATGTGCGCCGAACGCATGATCGCGACCAGCCGACTGAAGAAGAAAACCGTCGTCGCCACCGTGATGAGCAACCTGGGGCTCGAGCACGCGCTCACGCGGCATGGCGGGAAGCTCGTTCGCACGGCGGTCGGCGATCGCTACGTCGTCGAGGAGATGCGCGCCCATGGGTACAACATGGGCGGCGAGCAGTCGGGTCACCTGATCTTCCTCGACCACGCATCGACGGGGGACGGCATCGTCGCGGCCTTGCAAGTGCTCGCGATCATGATCGCCAGCGGAAAGCCGCTCTCGGAGATCGCAGCGAACGCGATGGATCGCGTACCTCAGGTCCTCGAAAACGTGAACCTCCCCACGAAGCGGCCGCTGGAGCAGATGAAGACGATGTCCGCGCTCTCGGCGAAGATCACCAAGGAGCTGGGGAGCGACGGGCGCGTTCTCATTCGCTGGAGCGGCACCGAAGCGAAGCTCCGAATCATGCTCGAGGGGCCGAACGAGGATCGCATCCGGGCGTGGGCCAAGGACCTCGCGAACGCGGCCAAGCAGGACGTCGCGTGACGAGCTGCAGACGCGTGAACGGCCGCGAGCATCGAAGCCCGCGGCCGTCCGCGCGTGACCGACTACTCGGCTCTCAGTAGCGGTAGTGATCGGGCTTGAACGGCCCGTTGACGCTCACGCCGAGGTACTTCGCCTGCTCCGCCGTGAGCTTGGTGAGCTCGACGCCGAGCTTGCCCAGGTGGAGAGCCGCGACCTTCTCATCGAGGTGCTTCGGCAGCACGTGCACGCCGAGCGGGTACTTCGCCGTCTCCGTCCAGAGCGCGATCTGCGCGAGCACCTGGTTGGAGAACGACGACGACATCACGAACGACGGGTGACCGTTCGCGCAGCCGAGATTCACGAGGCGGCCGCGCGCGAGGAGCGTGAGGCGCTTGCCGTCGGGGAAGATGAACTGATCGACCTGCGGCTTGACCGACTCTTCCTTGATCTCGGGGTTCTTCTCGAGCCAAGCGACGTCGATCTCGCAGTCGAAGTGACCGATGTTGCAGAGGATGGCCTGGTCCTTCATCGCGCGCATGTGCTCCGCGCGGATGATGCTCATGCAGCCCGTCGCGGTGACGAAGATGTCGCCCTGCGGCGCAGCCTTCTCCATCGTCGTGACCTGGTACCCCTCCATCGCAGCCTGGAGCGCAATGATGGGGTCGATCTCCGTGATGATGACGCGCGCGCCGAGCCCGCGCAGCGACTGCGCGCACCCCTTGCCCACGTCGCCGTAGCCCGCGACGACCGCGACCTTGCCGGCGAACATGACGCCGGTGGCGCGCTTGATGCCGTCGCCGAGCGACTCGCGGCACCCGTACAGGTTGTCGAACTTCGACTTGGTGACCGAGTCGTTCACGTTGATCGCGGGGACCTTGAGCTCACCCTTCTTGTGCATCTCGTAGAGGCGGTGCACGCCCGTCGTCGTCTCCTCGCTGAGGCCGCGAATCGAGTCCGGCCCGGTGAAGAGCTCGGGGTGCTTCTTGTGCGCGATGATCGTCAGGTCGCCGCCGTCATCGAGGATCATGTTGGGGCCCTTGCCCCCCTTGAACGCCTTCAGCTGCCGCTCGATGCAGTCGTCGTACTCGGCCTCGGTCTCGCCCTTCCAGGCAAAGACCGGGACGCCCGTGACCGCGATCGCCGCCGCAGCGTGGTCCTGCGTCGAGTAGATGTTGCAGCTCGTCCAGGTGACCTCGGCGCCCAGCGCCGTGAGCGTCTCGATGAGCACGGCGGTCTGCACGGTCATGTGCAAGCAGCCGGCGATGCGCGCGCCCTTGAGCGGCTTGGTCGTGCCGTACTCGGCACGGAGGGCCATGAGGCCCGGCATCTCGCTCTCGGCGATCGCGATCTCTTTGCGCCCCCACTCGGCGAGGGAGATGTCTTTGACTTGATAGTTCTCAGCCATGGTCTTGTCCTCTCTTCGATCGCCGCACGGGGGCGGCATCCGTTGCTTGCTTCTTCGTGTCCTTCGAATCTGCGTCGCCCATGCGGGCGACCATCGCTTGCCAGGGGAGATGCGCGTCGGGGCCTCGGCCACAAAGCGCACCCGGGATCGGCGCCACGCGGGCGTCTTCGAACCCCGCGCCTGTCGCGAGCTCGCGGAGCTCCCGCGGCTCGAAGCCGAGCCATAGATCGGCCTGCGAGCGCATCGACTCGTCGTCGTGGCGACCGTAGTCCAGCACGACGAGCGCACCGCCGGGACGCACGTGCGCCGCCAGCTTGCTCATGAAATCCGCGGGGCGCGGCGCGTGATGCAGGAGACGCACGGCGAAGACGGCGTCGGCGCGAGCGCCATGGAGGGCGCGTTTCACGGCATCGCCGTCGATGTCGCCGTGGACGAGATCCACGTTCGTCCAGCCACGCGCGAGGCTGCGGGCGCGCGCGAGCGCGAGCTGGGCCTCGGAGCGATCGACGGCCACGACGCGGTCGTAGAACGGCGCGAGGACCTCGAGGAGGCCGCCGGAGCCGGTCCCGGCGTCGAGCGCCAGGTTCGTGCGACCGAGTAGCGGCGCGAGCGCGCAAAGATAGGCGCCCATCTCGGCGGGCACGCCCGCTTCGGTCACGTCACGCGCCGGGGCGCGCTCGAAGAAGTCGCGAGCCACGGCGTCGCGCGCGCGGATGACGTCAGCCACGCGCGCCAGGCTCCCATCCGCTTCGCAGAGCGTTCGCCCGCTCGCGACGGCATCGACGACCACCGGGTCGCGCATCGCTTCGTCGCTCACTTTCACGAGCGCGCGCTGCCCCTGCTTGCGGACGACGATCAGCCCCCCCTGCCGGAGGGGTGCCGCATGGCGCGATACGTTCGGCTGGCTCTCGCCGAGCAGCTCGGCGAGCTCGCCAATCGCGAGCTCCTCCTCCGCCGCCAGCGCGAGCAGGCGCAGCCGAACGGGCTCGGAGAGGAGCTTGTACAGCTCCCACCGTTGCGTGGCGACCGGCGACGTTTCGAGCACGGGTTGTATATATTCACGAATGCGAATGGATGCAACTGAGTCCCTTCTCGGACGGAATGGCGCACCGCAGCGATGTGACGCAAGCGTGGCGTTTCGTTGACAACGAATTACAGACGCCCCGACGCGCCGCTTCTAAGCTCCGTCTCGAATCAATGTCGCCACGCTCTCGTCGCGACGTCGTCGCGGCGTCTCGGTCTTCATCCCCATCTTTCGCTGGAATCGTCGCGCGCGTCGCTCCGGGGCGAAGAACGCTCGCGCGCGCGCGTCGATGGATCGGCCGGGGGCTGCTGCTGCTGCCAGCGGTTGGGATCGTCACGGCTGACGCTCTGCGTCGGGGGTCGTGGCTCCGTCAGATGGATCGCGGCGACCTGGCGACCTACGCGATTGCCCTGACGCTGAGCGTCGCCCTCTGGACGAGCCTGGGCTGTATCGCCGCCGTGCGCTCCGGAGGCGGGAGGTGGTTCGGGCGCGTCGCGCTCGTGATCCTGGGCATCGGCGCCGTGGGAGCGCAGCTCTACACGTTCGATCGCTACCAGGCGTACCTGAGCCACCGAGCCGTTCTCCTCGGAACGTCGATGCTTCCGAGCGTCGGACAGCAGCTGTGGCTGGATCGTGGGACCTTCGCGCACGCCGTGATCCCCGCGGCGCTCATCGCGCTGCTCGTACCGTGGCTGGCCAAGCGCCTCGCGCCATCGCGCGGGACGAGCGCACGGCGAGCGCGAGACGTCTTCGTGCTCACGCTCCTGCTCATGGCGTTTTCCTCGCCGGGTCGCAGCGAAGAGCAGGCCGCAACTCCCGATGTTCTCTACGTGGCAGCGATGGGGCAGCTCACGCGCGCGCACTGGAATCACAACGAGACGATCGAGCGGGTCCATCCCGGGCCTCGCACGCCCGCATTCGTACCCACGCTGCGGCCGTCTCCGTCACGCTCGCGCAACGTCCTCCTCGTGCTTACCGAATCGGTGCGCGCGCAATCGACCTGCGTCGCGTTCACCACGGACTGCAAGTGGACGCCATCCGCGAACGCCGCGGCCCCGAACCGGTTGCCGCTCACGCAGATGCGCGCGGTCGACTCCACGACCGCGATCTCGCTGTCGGTGCTCTGGAGCGGCCTTGCGCCGACCGAGTCGCGTACGGCGATGCATACGGCGCCGTTGCTCTGGGAGTACGCCCACGCGGCGGGGCTCGATACGGCGTACTGGACGTCGCAGAACCTACTTTTCGGAAACTCGGGGGAGTGGCTCCGTGGGTTGCCGCTGACCCGTGGTGTGCACGCGACACAGCTGGAACCCGATGCGGATCTCGATACGGGTGCCGACGATGGCAAGCTCGTCGACCGTGCGATGGCCGACATGGGCGCGTTGCGCGAGCCGTTCGTTGGCGTCGTACACCTGGCGAACACGCACTTCCCCTACGCCGTCGTCGACGACGACGCGCCGTTTCAACCGCAGAGCGACGAGACGGGGCCGGGTAACGAGGTCGAGATTCTGAACCGCTACCGCGACTCGATCTGGCACCAGGACAAGGCCATCGGACGGTTCCTGCGAGCCCTGCGCGCGACGCCTGAAGGGGCGCGCACGGTGGTCGTGTTCCTCTCCGACCACGGCGAGCAGATGCGCGAAAAGGGGGCGGTCGGTCACACGGGCACGCTCTACGAGGAGGAGGTGCGCATCCCGGCATGGATCGACGCGCCCCCAGGGACGCTCGCGCCGCGCGAAGAGGAGAGCTTGCGGAGCCTCGCGACGACGCCACTCACGACGCTCGACATCCTGCCGACGCTCCTCGACCTAGCGGGGGTGTGGGACGCGCCAGAGCTCGCGAGCTTCCGAGCGTCGATGCCCGGTACGAGCCTACTGCGTGGCGGCACACCCGGTGATCGCGCCGTCGTCATGACGAACTGCACCGAGCTCTGGCAGTGCGCGTTCCGCAACTGGGGAGCGATCCGGGGCTCGCGCAAGCTCATCGCACATCAGTACGACGCGGACTGGAGCTGCTTCGAGACGTCGACCGACCCGAACGAGCTGCACGATCTGGGGGCGGCCGCTTGCGGTGATCTGCGAACGCTGGCCGAAGCAGACGGGCGCGGGCGCCCTTTCTAACCTCCGGTTCTCGCGGACGCAGATTCGTGAGAGCATCTCTGAACTTGGAGGTTCCATGGCGCATGAACGCGCCGAGCCCGAAGCGAAAGGCGCATCGGAGAGGGAAAGCACCACGGATCCCGGCGAGGTGATCGACATCTCGACCGACGAAGGCGACGAAATCGCCGGACCCGAATCGATCGACAACCTTCTCGCGCTGACGAACGAAGGCTGGGACATCGACCAGCAAGTAAAGAAGCTGCAGACCGCGGCCGGGCAGCAGCCTGCCTTTCGCACGGACATTCCGCGGGCGCCGAAGGTCCCCAACGTGATGGTGCCGACGCCGTTCGAGCTCGGCGGAATGCGCCCCGCGTCTTTCTCGCAGCCCGCCATCGTCGAGTCGACGCCCCCGTCGATCGGGGTGCCGTCGGTCGGCTCCCCGTCCCGACCTCCCCCGCTCCCCGGCGCACGCGGGAAGTCGAGCGTGCCTCCGCCGAGCGGGCGTCGAGGACCGCCCCCGCTTCCGAGAACGACGCCCGAGCCACCGCTCGCCAAGGCGCGCCCGCAGATCGATCCGCTTGCGTCCGCGAGCCTGGTCGACCTCCTGCAAGCGCGCGTAGCGACGCTCGAGGGGACGGACGACAAACTGGCGCTCTCGCGCGTGTACCTCGAGCTCGCCGTCGCCCACGAGATGGCCGGCGACGACGCGAGGGCGCAGAGCCACGCGGAGCTCGCGCTCAACGTGGACCGCACGTTCGCCGCCGCGCACGGGCTGCTCCGACGCCAGAAGCACGGACGAAGCGCGATCGCGGCGATGCTCGCGCACATCGAATACGAGCTCGAAAGCGCGACCAGCGAGGCCGCGACCGTCGAGCTGCTCGCAGAGAAGGCGCGGCTCGTCGACGCGCTCGGCGATCGCCCCGACACCGCGCGCGCGGCCTGGGAGGCGGCGCTGACCCGAGCCCCCAATCACTCGGCTGCGCTGAAGGGGCTCGAGGCGCAGATCACGGCGCGCACGTGGACGAACGAAGACGCGGCCACCACGAAGGGCGCTGGACGTTCCACTGCCGGCGACGCACCGTTCGGCCCCGCACGGCGCGCAGAGGCCTATGATGCGCTCGCGGTGCACCTCGGGCGCATGGCCGACGCCTATGCGTCGGCACCGAAGCTGGCCGCGTGGCTTCATCAGGAGCGTGCGCAGATCCTTGAGCGGCGGCTCGGGCGCGTGGATGCCGCGCGAGGAGCGCTGGAGCGGGCGATCGCGCTGGACCCGGGAGTGGGCCCCGTGCGCGAGGCGTACGTACGGCACCTGGCCGCGAACGGCGACGCCGCCGCCCTCTGCAGCGCACTCTCGGACGAAGCGCAGATCGAGAAAGACCCCCCCCGTAGCGCGCGACTCGAGCTCGACGCGGCGTGCATTGCGCACCTTCAACTTCGCGACGACCCCAGAGCGATCCTGTTGCTCGAGCGGGCAGCTGCACGCGCGCCGACGGTCACCAGCGTCGACCGTCGCGTCCTCGACGAGCTCGTCACCCTCCACGAATCGGCAGGCGAGTGGCTCGAGGCGGCGCGGGCGCGCCGGGCGCGACTCCAGTACGTCAGCGAGCCGGCCGCGCTCGCCTTCGAGCTTCGCGCGCTCGCGATGATCGGCGAGCGGCTCGCCGAGCTTCCGCAGGCCATCGGCGACGTGCAGCGCGCGCTGGCGGTCGACGCGACGGACCCAACGCTCGTGGAGCTGCTCGATCGGCTGCTCGACGAAGCGAACAGGCCCGAGCAACGCGTCGCCCTGTGGCTCACGGAAGGGGCGCGCGCCGAGGATGCGCCGCGCCGCGCGAGGGCGCTCGTCAAGGCCGCGCACATCGCCGAGGTCGTGCTCAGCAAACCGGACGACGCAGTGAAGCACCTGCGCGCGGCATGGGTCGCGTGCCCCGGCGACTCCGAAGTGCTCGACCACCTCGCGCGGCTCCTCGCCCCCTCCCCCAGCGAGGCTCTCGACGGCGAAGTGCGCGGGCTCGCGGAGCTGTACGCGCAGGCTGCGCAGAAGACGAGCGACGGCGTACGTCGCGTCGCCTACCTGGAGAAGGTCGCCCTTCTGTGGGAAGACCTGCTCGGCGACACGCGGCGCGCGGCGCGCGCGTACGAGGACATCCTCAGCATCGTCCCCGACCACCGCGGGGCGCTGCTGGGGCTCGCGCGAACCGCGGCGCGCATCGGGGACGATCGGGCGTTCGCGCGCGCCCTGCTGGACGAAGCGAAGCACGCGCACGACGGCGTCGACGTCCTCGCGTTGAAGACTCGGGCGGCCACGGCACTCGCGCGGATCGATCCGGCGCGCGCGCTGACGCTCGTCGCCGAAGTGATCGACGCGGAGCCGGCACATACGTCTGCGCGCGCGCTCGAGACCCGACTCCACGAAGACGCCGGGAGATGGGAAGCGGCCGCCAAGTCGTATCGCGCGCGGGTCGAGCACGCGACGAAGCTCCAGGACAAGGTCTCGCTCTGGCTCGCGCTGGCGCAGGTTCAGGAGACCCGGCTCCGCACCCCGTACGACGCGATCGAATCATTGAAGGCAGCGCGGGTGCTCGACCGCGCACACCCGGTGCCCGACGCCGAAATCGCGCGCGTGCTCTCGGCGACGGGGAACGATCGCGCGCTGAAGAGCGCCTACGTCGATCTCGCGAACACCAGTCGCACGCCCGAAGAGAAGACTCGCTTCCTCGTGCGCGCCGCCGAGCTCGACGAGATGCGCCTGTCGGACGATGTGTCCGCGGCCGATCTGTATGCCAAGGCGCTGGCGGAGACGCCGGACGACGATCTGGTCTCGGAGCGCCTCGCGCGCGTGCTCGCGCGCCGTGCGGCAACCACGGCGCCGGCGAGCGACGAGGGGCCGCGTGGGCCGCAGGCGGGCCTCGGCGCGCTGGTGAAGCACGTGGCCGCGCGCGTCGAGCATGCACGTACGCCGAGCGAGGAACGCAGGCTCCAGTTCGACCTCGCCTGGCTCCTCGCCGAGACGGGCTCCGAGCTTCCGCGCGCGACGGGGCTGCTCGACTCGGTGCTGGAGAGCGACCCCGGTCACGCCGCGGCGCTGCGCGTCCAGGAGTCCATCGCCCGTCGCACGCAGGCGTGGTCGCAACTCTCGCGCGTGCTCACGCACCAGGGGGACGCGCTCCTCGACGTGCGCGCCCGGCTCGGCGCGCTCTGGGAGCTGGCGTCGCTCGAGGAGTGGCGGCTCCCCGTCAGCGACGCGCAGGAGACCTACGCGAGGATCCTCGAGCTCGATCCGACGGACCCTGGCGCACTCGAATCGGTCGTGCGGCGCGAGATGTCGAACGCGCGACGCGGTGAAGGGCGCTCGCGGCGCGCGGTGGTGAGCGCGCTCCAGTCCCTATGCGCGATCGCGCCGGACAACGGCTCACGGCTCGCGCTCGAGCTCCGTCTGGCCATGCTGCTCGAGGGGATCGCCGCGGAGTCGAGCGACGGCTCGGGACCCCAGGTCGCGCGGGAAGCGCTCGCGCGGTACGGAGAAGCGCTGGGCGTCGACCCGGTGTCGGTCACGGCAGCCAGCGGACTCGCACGGCTCTCGACGCGCCTCGCCGACGCCTACGGTGCCGTCGCCGCCTCGACCGCGCTCGCCGAGCTGGCCACGCACCCCAAGGCGCGCGCTCGCTATCTCTACGACGCCGCCGAGCTTCTCCTCGGCCACGACGAGGACGACCGTCTCGGCCCGCGCCCCGAGCGACGCGCGCGCGCCATCGCCCTGCTCGAGCGGGCGCTCGACGCCGACGCCGACGCCGTCGCCGCCGCCACGCGGCTGGCCGGTCTGCGGATGGAGGACGGCGAGGGCGAACGGCTCATCGCGACGTTCCAGATGACGCTGGCCCGGGCCCAGTCGGCCGAGGCCATCGTCATGCTGGGGACGGAGATCGCCCGCGTCGCGCGCGACGAGCTGCACGACCTCGTCGTCGCCATCGACGCGATGCGGAAGGTGCGCGCTGCGGCGCCGTCGCACGTGCCCACCTTGCTCACGCTCGCCGAGCTTTGCATCGCGCAGCGGAGCTGGCCGGAGGCCGTCGAAGCGCTGGAGGCGGTCGTCGCCAAGAGCTACGAGCCGTCACCGAAGCTCACCGCGCTCTTCGCGCTCGCCAGCGTCTACGAGAAGGTGCTCGCTCGACCCGACGACGCAGAGCGCGCGCTCCGTCTCGCGCTGTCGATCGAGTCGTCGAACGCCCGGGCGCTACGCGCGCTCCTCCATCACCTCGCATCCCACCGACAGCCGAACGTCCCCCCCACCGCGGCCTCGCGCGAGGAGATCGCGACGCTGCTGGAGCGCCTGTCGCAGGCCGAGCGCGACCCGTCGTCCAAGTGCGACATCCTCCTCGAGCTCTCGGACCTCCGGATGCACCTCGGCGATCCGCACGCCGCCGAGCGCGCGCTGGTGGAGGCGGTGGCCCATGCGCCGCAGAACGCGCGCGCGTTCGCCCGGCTCGGAGCGCTCTACCGCATGCCGGCCGGCCGCGACGCCATCAGCTACGGGCGCGCGCTCACGGCGGTCATCGCGCGGGGCACGCAGCTCGGTCACGTCGACGCGCGCTGGCTGGCGACTCTGGGACAGCTCGAGGTCGAGTCGCTGGGGCGCATCCGCGACGGAATCACGCATCTCCAGCGCGCGACGCAGATGGATCCCACGCTGTACGAGACCCGCTTCGAGCTCGCTGCGGCGTACGCGCGCGTCGGCGCGAACGAGGACACCGCGCGGACGATCATGGCGATGATCAACCCGTCGTCGCGCCCCCTCGCCGGCCTCGCCGATCTCGGCTCGGGCCTGGAGCTCCTCGAGCGAGCGCTCGGCGCCGAGCGGCGCAGCGAAGAAGCGCTCGTCGCCAGCGAGCTCCGTGCGCTCGCGGGCGACCTCGACGACGGCCGTCACGCCTGGCTGCGCGCGCGCCGCCTCCCCCCGCTCGAGAATCACCACGGCCAGCTCGACCGCCCGACGCTCGTCACCCACGTCCTCCCCCCGGAGGGACGCCACGTGCTCCTCGAGGTCGCGGCCGCAATCTCCGGCATCGAGTCGAAGATGCTCCGCGCCGACGTGAGCGAGCTGGGGATCTCGTCGCGCGATCGCATCAGCTCGCGCAGCGGTCACCCCACGCGCCAAGCGCTCGATCGAATGGCCAAGGCGCTCGGCCTCTCGGACGTGGAGCTCGTCGTCACCGCGTCGGTGTCGCGCACGCGCGTCCTCGCACAGGACACGCTCTGGATCGTGGTCCCCAAGCCCGTCTCCGAGCTCGCCGAGCCTGCGCAGCTCGCGTCGATCGGTCGCGCACTGGCGCGTGTCGCGCTCGGCGTCCCATGGTTGGAAGAGCTCCCGCCCCCCCACATCGAGGCCCTGCTCCTCGCGGCCGCGCGCCAGGTCGTGCCCACGTTCGGCGACGACTTCATCGACGTCATCGCGAAGAAGCTCGTATCGACGTACGAGCCCTCGGTCGCGCGCGCGCTGACGCGCCGGCAGAAGAAGATGCTCGAGGAGCTCGCGCCGCACGTCGCAGCTCCCCAGGGGCGACCGACCCCCATCGACACGTTCATCGGCGCCCTCGCCCGCGCCGAGCTTCGCGCCGCGTACCTGCTCTGCGGCGATCTGCTGGCCACGATCGACGAGATTCGCAGCTTCGACGCGATCTTCGCCCGGGCCAGCGACCGCCCTGGCGCTCCGACGGTCACGGCCGTGCTGGACCACCTCTACGCCGGCGACATCGCACGTTACGCCCTCACGGCCGAAGCGACGGCGCTCCGGCGACGCATCGGAACGACCTGGACCTGAACGACGGGATCGCGGAGACGAGATCCGCGATCCGTGGGGCCCCGGTCAGCTCGGCGGCTTCACCCCGGGACAAGCGCCGCTCGATCGCGTCCCTGCGCCCGCCGCCGTCGCCAGGCACGCGTTCGCGTACGTGACACCGTTGCATCCGCACGCCGGATCGTACCCGTCCTCTGCGCAGGCCGAGTCGTCGTTGGGGACCACGCACGTCCCACCGAACCAGATCGGGTCGCACGCCGTACCGCCAGGCGCGCACACCAGACCTTCGGCGCACGTGTGCCCGGCGAAGCAGACCTCGCCCGGTTGCATGTCGTCGGTGCAGCGCCCGCTCGTACGCTGGCACGTCATGGAGACGACGACGTCGCGCGGAACCGCCGGAGCCGGGAAATGGATGATGTAACGGAGGTCACCGGTCTGATCGTTGATGTTCGTGAGCACGAAGCCCGATTCGACGTCGAACGCGTTGACCAACTCCGCGTGACCGTCGGCGTGCACCATCCACAGCTCGAAGCGGATCGGCGAGTCGTCCGTCGTCACCGCCTCGAGCTCCACCTGCGCGCCGACGTCGAGATTCACGTCAGCGAGCACGTCTCCTCCGACGTGGAGGCGATTGGTGACGCCGAAGTATAGGTGCTCGGCGGGAGCGCTCGGGTCGATGGGGGCGGTCTGGGGCGCGCCTGACGCAGGCAGCAAACGCGCCGCGTCATCATCTGGCGCACCTCCGCAACCCGTCGACGCGAGGCCCGCAAGAGCGAGCGCCGCGACGGAAAATCCTTCGCGAAACATGGCGTTACCTCCGGGATGGCTCTACAGCACCACCCTCGTTCGTATGACGCAATGCGTAGGCACTGGAGCTCGACCTGTCAAGTAGCCGTCCCCGGGCCACCGTTGCGCACGGTCGAGATGTCCGATGCAGGCCCTCTCCGCTACGTGGCGGGAAGAGTGAGCCTGACGAGGGAAAGCGAGCCCTCGACCCCTTTGACGCTCGCCTCGAAGGGGGCGGACAGGTGAAACGTGCGGCGATCGTCCTCGCTCAGCGAAGCGAGCATGGGGCTCGGGACGATGATTTCGCCCGACGAAGCCAGGTGCTGCACGCGCGACGCGACGTTCACCGTCTGGCCGAAGTAGTCGAGCGCGCCGTTGGCCGTCACGACGTAGCAGGGGCCGTCGAACGCGCCGAGCTTGAGCCCGACCTTCGCGCCGTGCTCGTGCGAGGCGCGGAACGACTCGAAGGCACGCAGCGATGCGACGGAAGCGCGGATGCACTCGGCGGGGTCGCGGAACGCAGCCATCACCGCGTCGCCCATCGTCTTGACGATGACCCCTCCGTTCTTGGTGATGGCTTCGCGAAGAACGTCGAAGTGATCGTCGACCAGCCGGAACGCCGCCGCGTCCCCCACGCTCGTGTACAGCGCCGTCGAGCCGGTGAGGTCGCTGAAGAAGATGACGACGCGCATCACCTTGAGCGCCGTTCCGCGCTTCAGGAGATCGCGCGAGAAGAGCCTGCGGAAGTCGTCGACGGTCGAGAGATAGTGCGCGGTCGCGGCGTCGTTCGCGTAGCCGAGCCGCTCGACCTTCATGTGGCGCGGTTCGCGCGTCGCGTTCGTGACCGAGACGGAGCCGAGCGGAGCGACGCGCGCCTCGGCTGGGCGCACGCCGCCGTCGGTGACCGTCAAGCTCACCTCACCCGGTGCCCCCTCGGCGACTTCGAGGCTCGAGACCGCCCCTCCGCGCGCGAACAGGCGGTACCTCCCCGGCTCATGGGGCGCCTCCAGCGATCGCGCGCGCCCCGGCAGGACGTTCGCCTGCGACCACACGTGCGGCGTCCGCGCCGGGCCGCCGATGCAGAACATCTGGTTGTCGACCTTCCGCACCGACTCGTGCGGGACGAACGTGGCCTCGACGGCGCGGTCGAGGTCCAGATCGAAGCTGATGTCGCAGAGCTGGCAGTGCCCCTCGGGCTTCACCTCTTCGAGGGACGCGGCCAGCTCGCTCGCCGTGTTGCAGCTGGGGCAGACGATGGCCCAGCGCAGGTCGAAGAGGCCCGCGGGGACGGCGTGCAGCATGGCGCACAGCACCTCGCGTCGCTCCTCCTTCATCCCGTCGGCGAGCTCGAAGGGGCGAATGCGAACGAGGTCGGGATCGGCGGCCTCGCGCACGTGTGCGGCGATCCGCGAGGCCAGAGCAGGGCGAACTCCGTCGCGAACCAGCTGCGCGACCCGGTCGCCGAGCAACGCTTCGTTGACCGCGGCTCGCTGCGGCGCGAACGGGCTCGGTCCGCGCGCGCTCACGTGCGCGTCGATCGACGCGGCGAAGGCCACCAGCCGCCCGACGACGCCCCTCCCCTCCAGCCAGACGAACGGCCGCAGGATGGAATACCTGGGAACGAGCTCGAGCCGCACGGTCACGTACGTCCCCTCCCCCTTTGGCTCGAGCGACCAGACGAGCGCGTACGACTCGAGCAAGCCGCCGCGCATGCGGCGCTCGACGCGCAGCTCCCTCCCCTGCGTCCACTCGAACGGGAGCTCCTCGTAGGTGAGATCGAGCCCTCCGGCCGAGGTGTGCCCCACGAAGCGCGCGCTCGTGGGGGAGCTCTCTTCGACGGGCGTGTACTCGACCGGGCGCGACCCGATGACCCGGTTGGTCCGATCCGTATCGGACACGAAGCGCCAAACATCGGCAGGTGGCGCGCGGAGCTGCAGCGCCGCGGTGATCGCGATCGGGCGCATCGAGGTTTGAGGGTACCATGGGCAGGCGATGGCCCAGCTGCTCGCGCCGAGGAAGGCCGCCCCGCGCGCGGCATCGCGTGCGTTCCGCGCGTGGCCCGTCGTTCTGTCGGGACTGGCGCTGCTGGCCGTCGCTGCGATCGCCGTCGTCTTCGGTGTGCTCCCCATCGTCCTTCGGCAGCGCTGCATCGACGCCGCGGCGGGCCAGGGGGTCGCGCTCTCGATCGACCACGTGGCGATCGGTCTGGGAGACGTGCGCCTCATCACCGTGGGTCTCGCGCTCGACGGCGTCCCGCAGATGAAAGCGACGGCGGACAGCATGCAGGTCACGCTCGATGGGCTGACGCCCGGCGCGATCGCGGTGAGCGGGCTCGCGGTCACGCTCGACGGACCGCTGGAGGAGATCCAGAAGGCGCTCCAGGCGTGGAACGCCGCGCGGGCCCGCAGCTCGACCGCGCAGGCAGCGACGAGCGCCAAGCCCCTGACGCTCGCGCTGGGTCACGTGACGTGGACGCGCGCGTTCGGCGCGACCGCGAAGATCGAGATGCTCGACGTCCAGGGGGACGCCGATCCCGTGAAGGGGGTGGCGCATCTGGCGTCGGACAAGGTCACCGTCACCTCGGGCAAGGGGACGTTCGGCCCGTGGCGGGTCGCGCTGGACCACGATGCACAGGCCGCTCGCATCGACGTGGAGCTCGATCCGGTCGTGAAGGGGGGGCCGAGCGTGCTGTTCGTGCGGGACGCGAGCGACGCGTCGTCGCTGCGGGTGAACGTCCCTTCGTCCCCGCTATCGCACCTCGGCATCCCCGCGAAGTCGGTGGGCCTCGCGAGCGATTCGACCGTGGAGGCGACGGTCGATTTCGAAGAGGCGCGCAGCGGCGCGGTCACCTTGAAGGGGACCCTCGGCATGACACGCGCCGTCTTCTCGGGAGAAGCGCTCGACGTCGCGCTCGCGCTCGCGGCGAGCGGAGACAAGACCAAGGGGCTCGACGTGAAGCAAGGAACGCTCACGGCGGGGCCGCTCCACGCTTCGCTCTCCGGAACGCTGAAGCTCTTCGACGACGGGGTACGCCTGGCGCTGGCCTGGCGCTCGACGCCCGTCGCGTGCGCGGATCTCGCGAGGCAGATGGCGGCCAAGGGAGGGGGGCCGCTCGGCGGGGCGGGGCTCGGGACCATCGCGCAGAACCTGGGGCAGCTCATCGGCGTTCGCGTGTCCGGCGATGCGAGCGCTTCGGGGCTCATCACGCTCGACTCGCGCGACGTGAACGCCGCCAGCTTCACGATGACGGCCAACGATACGTGCGGCCTGGCCCTGTTTTGACCGTCGTGCTGGCCCAAAGCCCATTGTTCGGCTAAGAAGCCCGGCTCGTTCCCCGTTGGCCCGTCTGCGCGATGCGCGGCAAGGCCCCCCTTCAGGAGTCACGACGATGCGCGGTTTCCTTCACCCGGCCGTTCAGAACAACCCCAACGAAGTGCAGAGCAAGTTCGCCGGCTTTCCGCGCGGGCGCCGCAGCAAGCTCGCGAAAGAAGCCAACACGACGCTCCTGAAGGCCGACCAGTGGGCGCGCGGCGGCTCGTTCGCCGCGGACGTCGGCGAGGCGCTCGAGCGCGCCATCGCGGCCCGCGCTGCGAAGAAGAAGTAGATTCACCGTGCGTCGGTGAGTCGCGTGGCCGTCGATGACGTGCCGGTCGCCCCACGCGGGAGCGCGCGACTCACGGGTACGTGAAGACGCGGAGCGAAGCGTCGGGCGCCCCCTCGGGCAGCGCCGGAAGCTCCTCCACGAGCTGCTCGCTCCCCTGGAGGCGCAGGCGCCACGGCGAGGTCTCCCACGTGTCGTTCGAGAACGTGCCGCCGTTGGGAGCGGCCGAGCCGTAGTAGTACTCCTCGCAGTTGTAGCCGACCCACCAGACGTCGAGCGGACAGGGCGAGTTGTTCGTCACTTCGAAGGGGGCGTGGGTATCGCCCAGGAGCGAGCAGGTCGCAGGCGAAGGACCGGGGAGCGCGGGGCCGGCGGCGTCGGCGTTGATCGACGGGGCGGCGTCGAGTCCGGCCGCGTCGTACTCGACGCTCGCGTCGAACTCGGCGCACGTGAGGGGCCCCGCGTCGGCCGCATCGAGGGCATCGGCGGGTGCATCCGACGCCGCATCGACGCCCGCATCGGGCGGAGAAGCCGAGTCGGCGGCAGCCTCCGGCTGAGGTGACGAGTCGGAGCCGGGAAGCGCGGAGTCCCCCTGAGGGATCGAAGCGTCGCTGCCGCCTGGCGGGGAGGAGTTGTCCGACGTGCACGCGCTCATCGCGGCCGCGAACGCCACCGGAGCGAAGAGCAAGGCGCTGACCACGGCTCGTTTCATGGGAGACCCCCCCATCGAACGTACATGAAGCCGCGACGCGCGTGGACCTCGCGAATCCCCGTCGTGACGGTGTGCGACTCCCGCCCACGAAACCGATCGTGCGGGCCACTTCCCCCCTAGGCGAGCGCCGCCATTCGAGGTCCCATGACAGGCTGAGCTATTCCCGCCGGCTGAGGCCAAACGGGCCGACAGCCTGGGGATGGACGATGAGGGCGCGCAGCGCCTCGGAAGGGAGCCTGGGGGTACATGAGATTTCTGAATCCGTGCGTATTTGGCTTGGTTGCGATGTCGAGCGCGATGGCGCTCTGGGGGTGTTCGAGCAGCAGCTCGAGCGGCGGCGGGTCGACGAGCCACATCGTCGGCACAGGCGCCACAGTGAGCACGCCCGTCAGCTCGGCGGGCGGTACGGTCACCCTCCAGGGGACCACGCTCACGATCCCCGCCGGCGCGGTGAACGGCAACACGACGATCACCGTCCAGTCGACCACGAGCGCGCCCCCTTCCGGCGTCACGAACCTCTCCCCGGTCTTCCAGTTCGGCCCGGCCGGCCTCGTCTTCAACAAGCCCGTCACCATCCAGCTCAATTTCACGAGCAACGGCAACACGCCCGCCTTCGCGTGGACGGATCTGAACTCCACGAGCTTCAGCATCCTCCCGAGCACGGTCTCCGGAAGCACGCTGACCGCGCAGGTCACGCACTTCAGCGAAGGCTTCGTGGCCGACGGGACGACGATCACGAACCTCCCTGCGGGGAGCGACGACGCGGGCGCTCCGACCTCCGCCGATGCCACCACTCCGCCGGCCGCGGACGCGACCGTCCCGGCCGAAGACTCGAGTACCCCTCCGCAGGACGCGGGTGAAGCGGCCGACGCGACGAGTCCGCCCAGCGACTCCGGCGGAATCGTCGGGGACGGATCGGCCTGCGCGGTCTGTTCGAACGGCTTCTGCGAGCCGGCCTGTCCCGTCGGGAGCACGACGTGCGGGTCGTCGAACTGCGTGAACACCGACAACGATCCGGCGAACTGCGGAACGTGCGGGCACAGCTGCGGGGCCAACGAGACGTGCGCGGGCGGACTCTGTGCTCAGGCCTGCGGCGGCCTGGACGCAGGCACGGGCTGCGGCGCGCCACCCCAACAGGACGGCGGCGTCGACTGCGCTTCGTGCGGCTCCGGTTACTCGGCCTGCGGCACGCAGTGCACCCAGCTGGCCTCGGACAACGCCAACTGCGGCACGTGTGGCCACGCATGCTCGGAAGGGCAGACCTGCTCGAGCGGTACGTGCAACTCGATCTGCCCCGGCAGCGACGTATGCGCCGGTGGCGCGTGCGTTTCGGCGTGTCCGTCGGGACAGCAGGTGTGCGGCACGGTGGCCTCGGGCGCGACGGGCACCTGTACCAACGTAGACTTCGACCCCAGCAACTGCGGTACGTGCGGGCACTCGTGCGGCAACGGGGAGCAGTGCGTGGGCGGGACGTGCGCCCAGACCTGCTACGGGTCCGAGATCAGCGGCTGTGGCGTGCCGTTGCAGCCCGACGGCGGCCTCGAATGCTCGTTCTGCGGCTCCGGGTACGTGGCGTGCGGCGACCAGTGCGCGAACACCGGGTCGGATCCCAACAACTGCGGCACGTGCGGCCACGTCTGCACGGCAGGGCAGATCTGCTCGGCCGGCGCGTGCACGACGCTCTGCCCCGGCACGGACGTCTGCACCGCCGGCGGCACGTGCGCGGCTACGTGCCCGACGGGCCAAAGCGTGTGCACCTCGGCGGGCTCCAGCGCGACTTCGATCTGCAACGATCTAGAGAGCGATTCGCAGAACTGCGGCACGTGCGGTCACGCATGCGCAGGGGGCGAATCGTGCTTGAGCGGAGTTTGCATTGGCGTGTGTGGCGGGAGCGGGGCGACGGACGCGGGCTCGAGCTTCGCTCCGGACGCCACGGTCGGCAGTAGCAGCGGCGGCTCCGGAAGCGGCTCCGGAAGCGGCTCCGGCAGCAGCAGCGGAAGCAGCGGAAGCACCGGCGACAGCGGCTTCACCGGAAGCAGCGGCTCCGGAAGTGGCAGCGGCAGTGGGCTCGACAGCGGCGAAAGCAGCAGCAGCAGCGGCAGCGGGAGCAGCGGCTCCGGAAGCAGCAGCGGCAGCGAAACCGACAGCGGCTTCAGCAGCAGCGGGGGGAGCAGCAGCGGCAGCGCCGGGGACTCCGGCGTCAGCGGTGGCTACGGCGCGGCGTGCGCGGCCTTCGACGGTGGCTCGACGTGCAGTGGCTTCTGGGACGTCTGCTACCAAAACACCTGCACCGCGCCTTGCAGCTATCCGGATGGGGGCGTCGTCCCGGTGAACGATCCCTCGCAGTGCCCGCCTCCGTCCGCCGGAGCGTGCATGCCTCAGGGCGTCTGCAAGTAAGCGCTTCTCCGAGTCGCACGACCCAGGTGTAGGCGCGTGAAGCGCGGGCGCGCGGCGGCGTTACTTCGGTAGCGCCGCCAGCGCGGCCGCCCTGCGCGAATCAGACAACGAGAGTCGTGCGGCGGGCGGCTACCCGCTCGTCCGCGCGAACTCTTCCATGAACGACGTGAGCGCCCATACGCGCGCCCCAACGGCGGTCACGCCGTCGCGAGCCGTCCCCGTCTCGAGCGCTCGCGAAACACCGCGTTCGCTCTCTCTCACCCCATCCGCGCGGCCACCAGTGCCCAGGCTCGCTTGCGCGCGCTCGCGAACAGCGACACCACGCGCGCGTCGTCCTTCCCCACGACCCGCACGCGCACCACGACACGCACCCCCTCCCCCATCTTCGCTTGCAGCGCGGCCGCGAGCGCGGCGTCCACGGCGTGCACGGTGACGTCGAGCGTCTCGCCGTCCGCGACGTCCACGATCACGCGGTAGCGGGCCCCGACGCCGACCTTCGTGGCGAGCGCGCGCGCCTCGGCGGTGGAGAGCGCGCGCTGCCGCTCGACGCGCCCCTGGACGACGAACGAGGTCCCTTCGTACGCGGCGTGACGCGCGAAGAGGTTCTGCATCACGACCGGATCGAGGACCGGGAGCTTCGCTTTTCCGACGCTGACCGGTGGAGGCGACGGACGGCGAGCACGCGCGAGATCGGCGAGGCTGTCGAGGCGCGTCCGCGCGGGGGACTTGGGGGGCGGGATGTCGAGCGGCTTCGCAGACGGAGGCGCGGGGGCGATCGGCCCGGCGACGGGTGGCGGTGCAGACTTCGTCTGGAGAGCCTCGGGCTCGACCTCGAGCGCACCGGCGAGGCAGCGGATCGTGTCCGGACGCGCCGCCTTGGCCCCGAGCTCCACGTCGGAGAGCGTGCGCGCACCGATGCCCGCCTTCGTCGCGAGCTCCGGGATCGTCATCATCCGCGCCATGCGCAGCTCGCGCACGCGGGCGCCGTCGATCTGCCATTTGCCGGAGGCCGCGCTCACGGCGGAGGTCTAAATCGTACGGCGCGATTCCGCAACGAGAGCCCACGTTGGCAGGCCCACGCGAGGGCGGGGTCTCCGTGGGCGTGTGCACCGCTTCCACGAGCGTGGGCACGCCTTCCACGAGCGTGGGCACGGCTTCCACCGACGTGTGCACCGCTTCCACCGACGTGTGCACCGCTTCCACCGACGTGTGCACCGCTTCCACAGCCGTGTGCACCGCTTCCACCGACGTGTGCACCGCTTCCACCGACGTGTGCACCGCTTCCACGCCGTAGAACCCGTTTCCATGCACGTGAGCTGCATGTTCGCTGCGTGAGCTGCACGTCCGCTGCATGGAAGCTGCATTTGAGCTGCACGCGAACTGCATCGTGCGCGCAGGCGGCGCCGCCTATCACCTTCCTCACCGAACGGCGGCGCGAGTCGCCGGTCGAGACGGCAGGAGAGGAAGTGGAAGGAACATGTCGAAGAAGAACATTCAGTCAAAGCAGTCTGCATCGCCGACTCCGGGATTCGACCCGGTGGCGGCGCTGCAGCAGGTCGCGCGCGCGATGCCCGCGGCGGTGTCCATGACGAAGGCGCAGATCGCAGACATGCGATCGGCGGAGCGTCGTGCACCGACCAAGTTCGTCGCGCTCGTCCTGTCGGAGGCGGAGGACAGCGGTGGAAGCATCGCTGGAGTCCCCATCGACGCGACGACCTCGCGCAGTGACGTGGCGCTCGCCACGAACCTGCGCGTGGGCGCGGCGGCGGCCCGCTCGATCGCGCGGCGTCTGGAGCAACAGGCCCTGGTCCTGTCTTCCAGCGTCGCGCAGCGTGCGCTCTCGGCGACCACGTCGCTGGCGGCGTACGCCCGCACGCCCGAGGGGCGCAGCTTCACCGCGAAGGCGGGCGAGCTGCGCGCCGCGGCGCGCACGAAGCGGAAGCCCAAGGAGACGACCGCAACGACCGGCACCACGCCGGCCGCGGCCGCCCCCGAGGCCCCCGCCGCTGCAGCACCGGTCGTGACGGGCCCCGCGCCCGCCGCGAACGGCGCACCTGCGACGACCGCGACGGCCTAGCGCACAACCAAAGCAGTACCCACTCGCGCGAGCGAGATCAGCGCGCGTCCGCGAGATGTGCGCCGCGGCCCGCCTCCGGAGAACCGGGGGCGGGCCGTATTTTTTTGGCGCCTACGCGTTCGTCCGCGCGAACTCTTCCATGAACGACGTGAGCGCGCGCACCCACGCGGGCTCGACGGCGTTGTAGAGCGACACCCGGATGCCGCCGACGGAGCGGTGCCCCTTGATGCCGACCATCCCCTTCGCCTTCGCCTCTCGCACGAGCTTGTCCTCGAGCACCTCGGTCGGGAGGCGGAAGACGACGTTCATGAGCGAACGGCTCTTCGGCTCGACGGGGCACCGATAGAAGGTCGGGTTGGCGTCGATCGCGGCGTACAGCAAGCGGGCCTTCTCGCGGTTCCGGGCCTCGATGACCTCGACGCCACCCAGCTCCTTGATCCACGCGAGCACGTTCCGCACGAGGTAGATGCCGAACGTCGAAGGGGTATTGAGGAGCGAGTTCGCCTCGACGAACGCGCGGTACTGAAAGATCTTCGGGATGTCCTTCCGGCCGCGCGCCACGAAGTCCTTCCGCACGATCCCCACGACGACACCGCTGGGGCCGATGTTCTTCTGCGCGCCGGCGTAGATGAAATCGAAACGGTTCACGTCGATCCGCCGGGAGAGGATGTCGCTCGACATGTCGCAGACGACCGGGACGCCGCCGAAGTCGGGGAACTCGGCGAACTGGATGCCGTGGATCGTCTCGTTCGAGGTGAAGTGCGCGTAGGTAGCCCCCGAGTCGAGGACGAGCTCTTCCTGCGACGGGGCGCGCACGTAGGAGACCGGGTGCTCGCCGACGCCCGTGTTGGCCGCGACCTGCACCGAAGCGCCGATGTCCCGCGCGACCACGCCGGCCTCCGCGAGCGCCTTCTCACCCCACACACCGTTGACGACGTAGTCGGCCAGCGCGCCTCTCGGGAGGAAGTTCATCGGCACCTGCGCGAACTGCTGCGTGGCGCCCCCCTGGAGGAAGATCACCTCGTGCGACGCCGGAACGACGAGCAGCTCGCGAAGGAGCGCTATCGCCTCGTCGTGGACGGCCTCGTAGTCCTTGCCGCGGTGGGACTGCTCCATGACGCTCATCCCGGTCCCCGAGAAGTCGAGCAGCTCGCGCTGCGCGCGCTCGAGCGCGGGGAGTGGGAGGGCGGAAGGGCCGGCGTTGAAGTTCATCACGCGCGTGGTCATGGGATCGCCAACCGTAGCGCGAAATCGGCGCAATGCGGATTCACCAAGGCGCGCCGTATCGACTACGGTCGAGCGCATGTTCCCGTTCGAGATTCCCGAGGGGGCGACGGTCCGCTCGCTCGTGACCGAAGTGTTCCCCGCGACGCACGGAAAGCTCGTCCCGAAGAGCGCCGGGAACGACACCTACACGATCGTCCTGGCGCTGGAGGGCGAAGGGAGCTTCACCGCGACCGTGAAGGGGGCGAGCGTCACGGTGCTCGAGGACGAGGAGGCCCGCGAGCGGAACATCTGGATCAGCGCGCGCGCGAGCCACGCCGACCGTTTTCTCCTGGACTGGACGACCGAGCGACGGTTCGTCCCGAAGTTCGCCCCCGCAGGCGACGTCGCCCTGATGAGCGACCCGCGTGTCTTGTCGCGTCTGGTGATCGCCAGCGGCAAGATCGAGCTGGCCCTCGTGGACCTGGACGACGAGCGCGTGTCGATGACGGGGGCCTTCGGCGCGGCCGCGAGAAAGACGATCGACACCGACGATCCCGACGTGACCATCGAGGCGACCGTCGCGGTGTTCGAAGAAATCCTCGCCGGGAGACTGGCGCCCGAGGAGGCCATCGCCGAGGGGCGCGTGACCGTGAAGGGGAAGAAGCTTCTGGCGATGCAGATCGCGCTGGCCCTCGCGCCGCTGGCGCCACCGAAGCGCTGAGCGATGCGTGACGTCGGGAGAGTCGTCGCCGCGGCTGCGCTCGCGCTTTCGTTCGCGGCCTGCCATCGCGCCGGACCGAGCGCCACCGAGTGCGAGCAGATGCTCGACCGGTACCTCGACATGACGATCGGCGACGACCCCACGCTGGCCGCGCTGCCGACCGCGCAGGCTCAGATGGCCCGCGCCATGAAGAAAGAGACGAAGAAGGGGGACAAGAGCTACCACCGCGTCGCCGACCAGTGCCTGCGCGAGGTGAGCCGCACCGAGTACGAGTGCGCGATGAAGGCGAACGGCGCGAACCAGTGGGAAGCGTGCATCGAGTAGCGTGGATCATGCCGGAGCTGCGCCACGTCCCCCTGCGCCCCGTTTCCCTGATCGAGCGCGTCGCCCCGTGGTTCGCCGGCGCGCTCATCGCCCTCCCCGTCCTCGTCTTCCACTACCCGCCGATGGCGGACGTTCCGCTCCACGAAGCGGTCGTGGGTCTGCTGCGACACTGGGGCGACCCGGCGTACGTGCCGCCGGGCGTCTACGACCTGAACCTGGGGCTGGGAAATCAGCTCTTCTATTTCGTGATTCTCGCGTTGGCGTACGTCGTGCCCATCGGCGTCGCGACCAAGCTCGTCGTCGCGGGAACCCTCCTCTTGCTCCCGGTCGCCGCCGCGCGGTTCGCCGAGCATCTCGGCGTGACGCGCTGGTCGGCCGTGCTCGTGGCCCCGCTCGGACTGGGGTGGATGTTCTTCTTCGGCCTGCTCGCCAACCTGATGGGCGTCGCCGTGTACTTGGCGATGCTCCCGTCGCTCGACCTCTTCTGCGAGCGACCGACCCGCCGACGGTTCGCGTCGGTCTGCGCGTGGATCGTCCTGCTCCACTTCACGCACGACCTGATGACGCTGATCGCCGCGGGGACGCTCCTTCTGCTCACGGCCTGCAGCGTGCGGGGCTGGCGCGAGAACGTGGTGAGGGCTCTGCCGGTCGCGCTGACCGTGGCGCTCGTGCTCAGCACGCGCGCGGTCGCGACCAAGCTTCTCAGCGTTCAGCACGCGAGGCTCCCCGAGTACGGCTGGGCATCGCTGGGTCACAAGCTCGCGATCGTCCCCGGCGCCCTCTACGCGGGATACGAGTGGTGGGTCCGCGACCTCCTCTTCCTCGTCTGCGCCGTGCCCGCCGCCCTCTTCGGCGTCGAACGTTGGCGAGCCCACACGCCGCGGGCGCGCACGTGGCGCGAGTGGGCACACGACTTCAGGTTCGAGATCCTCGGCGCGTCGCTCCTCCTCTCGTATGCGGTGGCGCCGGCCGACGTGAAAGAGACCACGATCATCTACCAGCGCTTCCTCACGCCCGCGTGGATCGTCCTGACGGTGACCGCGTGCACCCGCGCGCGCCTCGAGGCTCCATGGCGCCTGCCCCGTCTGCTGACCGCCATGGTCCCTCTCGCCCCGCTGCTCACGTCGCTGCCGCCGTTCGCGGAGAACGATCGGATCTTCACCCAGCTCGACGCGGCGATCACGCACATGGAGCCGGGCAGCACGTACATCGTCCTCGAGCTGGGACCCGCCAGCGACTACGGCCTCGTCCATCCTCTGGGAGGCGTCGGTCACATCGTCGGGGTCCTCGGCGGCAAGGGCCTCTACGACTTCACGTTCTCCGAGACCGCGCCCGTGTACCAGCGGCGCGAGAAGCAGTGGACTGCGCTGGTCGATCGCATGACCGGCAGCTCGTACGCCCTGCTGCCGTCGTACGACCTCACCCGCTTCCGGTACGCGCTCCTCCACACGCCCGACGAGAGCATCGCCGACGTCGCCGTCCTGGCGCTCGCCCCCGATGCGCGCCCTATCGCGCGCGAGGGGGAATGGACGGTCATGGAGTCCACGCTGGCGCTCGTTCCCATCGACTCTCCCGACGAACCGACGCCGGCACCGCCGCCCAAGACGCTGCGCGAGCGGTGCCTGGAGGTCGTCGCCCGGATCCGTGCGACATCGATGTGATCGTGCGCCACGTTTCGCGTTATCCTCCGCGCCCGATGAGAAGGACACTCCTGTTGCTGGCCTGCGTCGCCGCGTGCGGTGGCGCCCCCTCGAAGACCGCCGCCGACGTCGACGACGACTCGAACCCGAAGCCGACGGAGCCGAGCGCCGCCGCCGGCGACGACGCCGGAACGCCCGCGACGCCGACGGCGAGCAGCAGCGGCGGCGCGCCCGCACCCGGCTCCCAGGACGACACGTCGGGCGGGGGGAAGAAGGACGAGTGCCACGTGTTCGACGAGGCGAACCTCGAAGGGGTTCTCCTGAAGAACGCTTGCGAAGTGGCGACGCCGACCGGCTCGCCGCCCGACACGTCGAAGACGCTGGTGGTGAGCGTCACGGTGAGCCCGCCGCACGTCGCGCCGGGCGCCCACGCCGACGTCCTCGTGACCTTCCAGAACAAGTCGGCCGCGCCGGTGCCGCTCTACTTCACGATCGATCCGATGCCGCGCTTCGACATCGAGATCTACAACGCGAAGGGGAACCGCGTGGACCTCCCCAAGAATCAGCCGCCGCCGCTTCCGGCGGGGATGGCGCCGCGCGAGCCCGGTGAGCCGAAGACGGCGCGCGTCTACCTCGCGGCGAACGGTACCGCGCGCATGCCGCTCGGCTGGGACGCCGTGAAGCTGCGCTGGGCGCCCGAGAAGCTGCGTGGGACCCCTCCCGAGAAGGGGTATCCGCGCGCGCCCGCCGGAGCGCTACCGAAGGGGAAGTACTCGCTGAAGGTGGCGACGCCGCTCACGTACGTGTTCGAGGGGATCGACCACGAAGTGAGCCAGCCGCGCGTGGACGTCGTCGTCGGCAAGTAGCGGATACGGCGGCGACGAGCGACGCGAGAACCCCGATGCCCCTTCGCGCGCTCTTCTTCGGAACCCCCGCGTTCTCGGTCCCCTGCCTCGACGCGCTGGCGTCGATCGCCGAGGTCGTGGGGGTCGTCTGCCAGCCGGACAAACCCGTCGGCCGTGGGCTCACGATGACGGCTCCGCCGGTGAAGCAACGTGCCGTGGCGCTGGGGCTCCCGGTGATTCAGCCGACGAAGCTGCGCACCGGAGAGGTCGCGGAGTGGGCGCGGGCGCAGCGAGCGGACGTCGCGGTCGTGATCGCGTACGGGAGAATCCTGCCGCTGGACGTGCTCGATGCGCCCCGTCTCGGGTGCGTGAACGCGCACGCATCGCTCCTGCCGAAGCTGCGCGGCGCGGCGCCGATCACGTGGGCCGTCGTGCGCGGAGAGCGAGAGACCGGCATCACGCTCATGAAGATGGATGCGGGCATGGACACGGGCGCCATGCTCGCCAAGTGGGCGATCCCGATCGGCGAGGACGAGACCGCGGGCGAGCTCTCCGAGCGTCTGAGCGCGCTGGGTGCCGCCGCCGTGAAGGAGGGTTTGCCCGGGTACGTCGCGGGCGAGCTCGAGGCCGAGGCTCAGGACGAGTCACAAGCGACGCTGGCGCCGATGCTCAAGAAGGAAGACGGCGAGATCCCTTTTGCAAAGGGGGCGAAGGCCGTTCACGACCACGTGCGCGGGATGAGTCCGTGGCCCGGCGCGTTCACGAGGCTCGAGGGGAAGGTCGTCAAGGTGCACGCCACGGCACGCACCACGGTGACACCGCCCGAATCGGCGGTCCCCGGAGAGGTCGTGCTGGCGGACAAGGCGCGTGTGGTCGTGACCTGCGGTGAGCACAGCGCGATCGAGCTCGTGCGCGTGCAGCTCGAAGGGCGGAAGACCATCGCCGCGGGCGAGTGGGTGATGGGACGCGGCGTGACGCGCGGCGACCGTCTCGGATGAGCGCGCTCGCGCGAGCGACTCAGCGCGACGGGACGGGCGTAGCCAGCAGCTGTCGCAGCGCGAGCAAGCGCGCATCGTTGGGGTGCTTCGCGGCGAACTCGTCGACGTGGTGTTGCGCTTCGAGCGTGGCGCCGTGCCCGTGCGTGAGAACGACGAGGTTGTAGCGCGCCTCGGCGTTCGTGGCGTCGAGCGCGAGCGTGCGCAGGTACCCCTCGCGCGCGTCGTGGTAGCGCTGCTGTCGATCGGCGACGAGCGCGTGGTCGTAGGTCGCCTGTACGTTCGAGGCGTCCTCCGCGAGCACGTGCGTGAACTGAACGTCGGCGCCGGCGAGGTCGTTGTCCTGAAACAGAATCAAGCCGTAGAGCAGCTCGGCCGGGATCCCGCGGCCGAGCTCCACCGCGCGCTTCGCGTCGGCCAGCGCGTCGATGGGGTGACCTTGAAGAACGATGGCCCACGCGCGCGCGAACAGAGCGTGGGGCTCGTCGGGTGCCCGCTCGATCACGCGCGCGGCTTCGCGGAGCCCCTCGTCGATCGCGCCGGGCGTCCCGACGAGCGACTCGGCCTCCAGGCCCATTCTGTGCGCGGTCCGGGGACAGAGCTCGGACGCATCGAGCACGCCGCGCGCGTCCGGGTAGCGACCGACATCGATGGCCTCACCGGCCGCCCCCTCCGCGCACGCGCACGATTCGGGATGCGCCTTCACGCACGCGAGCAGAATGTCGAGCGCAGCGTCGGGCTTACGGGCTTCGTGCTGGAGGGCAGCCACGGCGAGCGCCGCGGGCTCATTGCCGGGGTCGGCGGCGAGCGCGCTCTGCCACAAGGCGCCCGAGGGGGACAGCCGGCCGCGCCCGGAGGCGAGACTCACCATCCCGATCACGAGGATCGCGACGCCTACGATGCTCCGCGCTCGACGTGAGACACCCCGGCCGAGGAGGTCGCTGGCTGGCCCCGCGCCGAGGGTCGCGAGCGCGGCCCAGACCATCGGTCCCATCACCCACACGCCTCGGGCGACGGGGCCGCGAGCACCACTGAAGTAGGCGCTCGCCACGGGCGCGGCCAAGAGCGCCAGCGTCGCGAGCGCCGCGACTCCCGGGTAGCGATGCGTCACCTTCCGAATGCCGAAGGTCGCCCCTGCGTACAGCACGATGACGAGCGCGAGCCGCCCGTAGGCCTCCGCCGTGGAGTGGGCGGACGCAGCTTCGACCGGCGCGAAGAGCGGGGCGATCGCCGCTGCCAGAAGGGTAAGGACGCGCCAGGCCGCGTCACTTGCAACGAACATCGATCCCTCCATCCACGCCTCGAACGTCCGATCGTTGCGAGTAGCAGGACGTGCCGAGCACCACAAGGACGTCTACGCTCCGGCGGGCACATGGCGAGCGACTGGTCCAACGCTACGAGCGCGCTCCTCACGTCGATGCGCGAGGAGTTCCCGTCCTTCGCCATCCTCCCGAAACGCGGGTCACGGCTGCAGGACGCCATCCACTTCGCCTTGCTGGTGATCACCTTCGGCGGCCAGCGTTCCTACATGACGCGGTACCACACGGTCCTCTTCGGAAAGCTGTGGGTCCCCGACTCGTGGGACACGATGGGCGACGCTGACCGCTTCATCCTCCTTCGACACGAGCGCGTGCACCTGCGGCAGCGCGCGCGGATGGGGGACGCCGTGATGGCTTTCGTCTACCTCGTGCCCTTCCTTCCCCTCGGGCTCGCCTGGGGACGAGCACGCATCGAGTGGGAAGCGTACGAGGAGACGATCCGGGCGACGTACGAGGTCTACGGAAGAGACGGTGTGTCACGGCTGCGAGACGAGATCGTCCGGCGGTTCAGCTCGGCGGACTACGGGTGGATGTGGCCGTTCCCCAAGGTGGTAGGCCGCTGGTTCGACGCCGCCGTGGCAGCGCTTCCGGAGTGAAGCCGTGCGAAGTGTGGTAGTCCGTTGAGCTAGCGGATGAGCGTCGTCGGCATCGACCTCGGCACTACGAACACCGTCGTTGCGTGCGTACGCAACGGACGGGTGCACGTGCTTGGCGACGAGCAAGGGCGGCGGCTCTTGCCCAGCGTCGTCAGTTTCCACCCGAACGGCGACATCCTGGTCGGGCACGCCGCGAAGGCGCGGCGCGCGGTGGACGCGAAGAACACCATCGCCAGCGTGAAACGCCTCCTCGGGCGCACGTGGAACAGCCCCGAGCTGGACAAGGCGCGAGCGCGGTTCGCCTTCGAGATGAAGGACGGGCCGGGGCAAGGTCCGCTCATCGTGGCGCGCGGCAAGGAGTACACGCTCCCCGAGATCGGCGCGTTCGTGCTCAAGCGGGCGAGAGAGATCGCGGAGACCGCGCTCGGCGAGCGGGTCGAGCGCGCGGTCATCACGGTGCCGGCCCATTTCAACGAGCTGCAGCGCGCGGCCACGAAGGTCGCAGGGCGCGTGGCCGGCCTCGAGGTCCTACGGATCCTGAACGAGCCGACCGCGGCCGCCCTCGCATACGGCCTCGGCAAGGGGACCAAAGAGCGCATCGCCATCTACGATTTCGGGGGCGGCACCTTCGACGCGACCCTGCTCGATCTGAACGGCAACGTGTTCGAGGTCCTCGCCACGGCGGGTGATCCGTTCCTCGGCGGAGACGACATCGACGACGCCATCGCCGATCGCATGGCCGACGCCTTCCTCGTCCAGCACCGGTTCGATCCGCGGAGCGACCTTCAGACGCTCGAGCGTCTTCGCCAGGCGGCCGAGCAGGTGAAGATGACGCTGTCTTCGCAGGATCAAGCGCAGGTGCACCTGCGCGAGATCGCGTTCGGCGTCGGGGGCGCTCACCTCGATCTGATCTTCGGTCTCTCGCGCGCCGAGCTCGAGAAGATGACCGAGCCGTTCGTGGAGCGATCGTTCAAGGTGACCCAGGACGCGCTCGCTCTCGCCCGCCTCGCGACCAGCGAGTTCGATCGAACGATCCTCGTCGGCGGGACGTCGCGCATCCCGCTCGTCCGGCGGCGGGTGGAGACGTTCTTCGGCGCGCCGCCGATGGATCGGATGAACCCCGACGAGGTGGTGGCGATCGGCGCCGCGATTCAGGCGGCTGCGCTGACGGACGCCGCACGCCGCCGGAGCATCCCTCCCCCGCCGGCGGGCTTCAGCGTCCCGCGAAAGTCGGCGCCTTCGTTCAGCGACGCAGCGCCGCAGTCGTCTCGGGCTCCGTCGAGCCAGGAGCTCTCGGTCGACGAGGACATCGAGACGCAAGCCATGCGGCGCGACTCGATCCCCATGTCGTCGCATCCGCCGCCGGCGACGGCGCGCGGGACCGGCCCGCAGTCCGCGACGCCACAGTCGTCCCTACCGACGTCGACGGCCCGCATGACGCCCCCGCCCCCGCCGGCGACGCGCGCTCCGAGCCCGTCCTCACCGACGCTCCCGCGCAGCACGGCGCAGATGCCTGGGCGTCCGAGCGCCCCTTCCTCGCCGCAGATGACGCCGGCGTCGCGGCCGTTCGGTACGATCGAGGAACCGGTTTCGCGATCGTTCACCGGCGCTGGTGCGATTCCCGGCGTGGCATCGGTTCCGTCACCCATCGGTGCGCCGTCGGCGCCCGAGCCGGCGCCGCACGCGGTCCCCATTCCGCCCCCGCCACCGCCTCCCGCTGCAACGGCGCTCCAGCAGTTCATCAGCTCGCAGCCGCCCCCGCAGCCCGCACCAGCTCAATACCTGAGTCAGCCGCCGCGGCCCCCGGTGTTCACCCAGAGCATGCCGCCGCCGGTGCTCATCGACGTGACGCCGCGCGCTTTGGTCGTCGAGACGGCCGGCGGGTACTGCGACACAGTGATCCCTCGCAACGCGAAGATCCCGTGCGAGCGAACGCGAATCTTCTCCACGGCGCACGACGGGCAGCGGGTCGTGGTCGTGAGGGTCGCGCAGGGCGAGGAGGGGGGGTTCCGCGGGAACACCTACCTGGGCGAGGTCGAGCTGAGCGGCATCCCTCCGGCGCCGCGCGGTGAAGTGAGCGTTCAGGTGACCTTCGAGCTCGATGCCGACGGGACGCTCCGCGTGAGCGCCGCCGATCCGACCACGGGGCGGCAAGCGATGGCGCTGCTTCGGCTCACGGGCATCGCCGCCGAGGCGGAGATCGCGTCGATGCGACAGCGCATGGAGCACTCGGGTCCGATCGTCGGAGGGTGACCACGTGGACCGCGAAGTCATCGTGGCGTGGCTACAGGTCCTCGACGACCTCACGTACTACGCGCTGCTCGGTGTCCCCCGCGACGCGAGCCCCGATGAGCTGAAGCACGCTTTTCACGTGTTCGCCCAGACGTTCCACCCTGACGCCCACACCGGGCGCCCGAGGGACGAGCACGAAGCAATCGGGCGCATCTTCCGCCACGGCACCGAGGGGTACCGCGTCCTCGAGGATCCGGCGCTGCGCGTCGAGTATGACGAATCGCTCGCCGAGGGGACCCCCGCGTCCGTCGCGTCCCGTCGGTCGTCGTTGCCGCCGGCGCGCGAGCGAGCTCCAGGCCCGAAGCGGCTGGAGGACACCGTGAAGTCGCACGTGGCCCGCCCGTTCGCGCGCAGCGCCGAGGAGCTCGCGAAGAAGGGGGACTGGAAACAGGCCAAGCTCCAGCTCTCCCTCGCGCGGAACTACGAGCCGACGAACGAGGCCATCGCCGCGCTGATGAGAGAGATCGACGCCAAGCTCCAAGGCCTGAAGAAGTAGCGTCGCTACAGCCTCGTCGTGCCAGCGCGCGGGCGGTCGCCGCTGATGGGCGTCCAGCACGAGCGTCCCCGTCCGCGGTTGACGTTAGCCGTGCTAGCGTGTCGCCGCGATGACCTCGCGTGCACGCCCTTCGACGACCGGCGCGGACTACGCGTTCTACGCCACCGTGGCTCTCGCGACCGCGATCTACGTGTGGCTCATCAACCTCGTCTTTCTGCAGGTGCCCACCGAGAAGACGATGGGCATCGTGCAGAAGATCTTCTACTTCCACGTGCCGTCGGCCTACTCGATGTACATCGGCGCCGCGGCCTGCTTCATCGGCTCGGTCATGTACCTCATCAAGCCGACCGACGCGCGCGACGCCCTCGCGCGCGCAGGCGCCGAGGTCGCCGTGGTGTTCGGAGCCATCGTGCTGACGACGGGGCCGCTCTGGGCGGCGAAGGCGTGGGGTTTCTACTGGACGTGGGACCCGCGGCTGACGACCGCGCTGTTGAGCGTGCTCATCTACGTCGCGTACCTCGTGTTGCGGGGGTTCGCCGGCGACGGCGAAGGGGAGCGAAAGTTCTCCGCCGCGCTCGGGATCCTCGGCGCGTTCAACTTGCCGATCATTCACTTCAGCGTTCAGAAGTGGAGCGGCCAGCACCCCACGGTCATCACCGGAAAAGGGGGGGGCCTGCAGCACCCGGACATGAAGCTGGCGCTGGGGCTCGGGTTCGCGGCCTTTACGTTGTTCGCGGTGGCCGCGCTGTGGGCCCGGGTTCGCGTCGAAGTGAGCACGAGCCGGCTCGCGCGCGCGGAAGAAGACGCCATCGACCTCGGGCTCGACGATCGGAACGAAGGATGATGCAGAACAACACGCAAGCCGCCCCCGCCGAATCCGCGAAACCCGCAGACGGTGTCACGACGCCGGAAGGGCGCTCCACGGCGTTCCAGGCCGTCGAGGGGGGCCCCGAGCAGCACAGCGGGACCACGCTTCTCGTCGAAGCGTACGCCGTCCTCTGGGTGATCCTCATGGGATGGCTGCTCCTCGTGTGGCAGCGTCAAAAGAACGTGGGCGGACGCCTGGACGCGCTCGAGCAAGCGATCGACCGCGCGGCGGCCAAGCTCGAGAAGAAGTGAACGGCGAGCGAGGCGGAACGTACGCATGCACGGCCCCGGTCCAGAGCATTTCATCTTCATCCCCGGCGTCCTGCTGATCGGGATCGTCGTCGGGTACATCCTCGGCACGCGTTCGGCGCGGGACGCGATCGAGAAAAAGCGAAGGCGCAATCGGGACTGACGGCATGATCGACTTCGACATCACAGAGGAACAAAAGGCTCTCATCGACACGGCGCGGCGCTTCGCGCGCGAGCGCATCATCCCGGTCGCGCGGGAGTGCGATCGCGACGCGCGTTTCCCGCGCGACGTGTTCGAGGATGCGTGGAAGATCGGTCTGGTGAACCCGACGCTACCCGCCGAGTACGGCGGCGCGGGGCTCTCCGATCTCGAGTCGGCGTTCATCACCGAGGAGCTGGCGTACGGCTGCAGCGGCATCCAGACCAGCATGACGGCGAACACGCTGGGGCTGACGCCGATCAAGCTCGGAGGCTCTGCCGAGCAGAAGAAGAAGTACTTGGGGTGGCTCGCCAGCGAGCCGATCTTCGCGAGCTACGCCACGACGGAGCCGGGAGCCGGCAGCGACGTCGCCGGACTTCAGACCCGAGCCACGAAGGACGGGAGCGGCGGCTACGTGCTCAACGGCCAGAAGGCGTGGATCACGAACGCCGAGTTCGCCTCGTTCATCACCGTCTTCGCGACGGAGGATCCGGCGCTGCGCCACAAGGGGATCGGTGCGTTCATCGTGCACCGCGACGCGGCCGGGGTGAAGGTCGGCAAGCACGAGGACAAGCTCGGCCAGCGCGCCAGCAACACGGCCGTCGTGATGCTGGAGGACGTGAAGGTGCCGGCGGCGCAGGTGCTCGCGCAGCCGGGGCACGGATTCAAGCTGGCGATGGAGACGTTCAACCAGACGCGGCCCGACATCGGAGCGATCGCCGTCGGCTTGATGCGGCGCTGCCTCGACGAGTGCGTCGCGTACGCGAAGGAGCGCAAGACCTTCGGCGTGCCGATCGCGCAGCACCAGCTCATTCAAGCGATGATTGCCGAGATGGCCATCAAGCTGGAGGCGACGAGCCTGCTGGTGCGCAAGGCGGCGTGGAACCTCGACCAGGGGGTCCGCAACCCGATCGTCAGCGCGTACGCCAAGGCGTTCGGCGCCGACAGCGCGATGCAGACGGCCCTCGACGCCGTGCAGATCTTCGGGGGCAACGGCTACGTGAAGGAGTACCCCGTGGAGAAGCTGATGCGCGACGCCAAGCTGCTCCAGATCTACGAGGGGACGAGCCAGATTCAGCGGCTCGTGATCGCCAAGAACATCCTCGGCGTGTGATCCGGCGCGGCGCCACTCTCGCGTGCGTGCTGCTCGCCGCCTCGTGCGGGGGCGGCACGCGCGACGTCGTGCCCGAGACGCACGACGTGCGGGCCGGCGACCCCGCGGCGCGCGCGAACGGGAAGCAAGACGCCTACGCGTTCGTCGCACGTCGGCCGATGGGGTCGGTCGCGCTGTCGAGTGAGCATGGGCTCGGGCTGGAGATCGCCTCGGGCGCGGTGGCGCACCTCGCCGATTCGATGGACGCGTGCGCAACGGGGCTCGCGCGCAGCGGGAAGCTGGTCGACGGAGCCGTGCGCGTATCGGCGTCGGTCGCGCCGGGGGGGGCGGTCACGGTCGCGCGCGTGACGGTGGCGCCAGGCGACGCCGTCGCGGCCAACGCTCTCTTGTGCGTCCTCGCGCCGCTCAAGATGATCACGTTCGCCCCTGGCGACGCGAACGCCGATCGCGCGCTCGCCATCGACGCCACGTGGGGACCTCCTGCGTTCGCGCGGTAGGCGTCGCGCTACGGTCCGCTGGGGAACGTCGTTGGTGGGGCGAGCGTGATCGTCGCCGGCGCGATCGCCCCGGCCACGGCCGTGTAGACGGGGGGCGAGCTCGTGTTCTGCCCTACGTAGAGCATCGTCCCCACGCTCCAGTCGAACAGCGTGGGTGCGGCTTCATGCTTTCCTACGGAGTACACCGGCGTCGCGTCTCGGACGAGGAGCCCGGTCTCGCCGTAGCGCGCCGCGAAGCCGATCGCGCTCTGGCGTCCCGTCGCGCCCGGAAGCGCGTCGTAGCCGGTGTAGAGGACGCGAACCTGCAGCCGTCCCGCCGCCGTAATGCGCGGCGACACGAACGGATCGGCGACCTGGGCCGAATCGAACGGGGGCGCAGCGTCAGGGGCGAGCGTGGTGACGTCGAACGGGAGCGGTGAGAAGACCGGATCGATGGTGGGGGTGGCAGGGTTCCCGTCGGCTCGTGTCCACGTGAGCCCGTCGCTGCTCGTGGCCTCGCCGATGGAGTTCGCTGCGGCATAGAGCATGTGCCAGAGGCCGCTCGGGAAGACGGCGACGCTCGGCTGCGTCGGCGGCGTGGTCTCCCACGTGAGGGGCGCGTCGGTCGCGAGCACGGGTGCGCCGTGCTTGGTGAACGTGAGCCCGTCGCTCGACGTGGCCACGCCGATTCCGCCAGCCGCTGCATAGTAGAGATAGATGGTGGCTCCCACGCGGAGGGCGCTGGGCGAGTGAACGCTCCCGCCTTCCCACGGCTCGTCCGCCTGAAGGACGAGCGCCGGGAGGTCGCCCGCCCCTGGGTCGGCCGCCGTGCCGAAGAAGCTCCGCGCGTCGTCGGCGCGGCTACGCATGATGACGGTGGAGGAGCCCGTCCTCGTGGTCTTCGTCGCCGTCACGTACAGCGCCACGTTCGCGCTCGAGGGGTCGGTGTCGAGCGCGAGGGCCGACGGCTCGCGGTAGTTGGAGGTGGTGCCGTCCAGCACGTACGGAGGGACGCCGAGCACCTCGGTAGAGCCGAGCGCGCGGAACGGACCGACGCCCGATGTGGGCAGGTTGAGCCCCTCGGGTCCCTCGTCGCCGAGCGTGGAGCACGCCGCCACCAGCACGGCGAACGACACGTGGGCGAGCGCAGTCTGGGCGCGCATCAAAACCCCGCCGTGAGCGTCGCGCCCAGGTTCCAGATGTGGCCCCCCGCGGTGTAGTCGCCGGTGAGGTCGGTCGGGCTGGTCTTCAGGGTCGTCCCGGTTGGCAGCTCGCTCAGCTGCGCGTGGAGATCGAGACGAACGTCCCGCGGTAGCTCCGGGATCAGCTCGATCGCGCGCCCGCCGAGGCCGAGCGAGACCGCGTGTCGGTCGCGATCGATGTAGTTCGTCTCGCCGGTCTGCGCGCCTATTGGCGTCTTGTCGTACTCGTAGCCCGCCCGCACGAACGCCTCCCAGTGCTCCGACTCGAACGCGCGCCACTCGACCCCCACGTGCGGCACGATTCGATCGTGCATCGTGATGGGGAGGATGGACGTCGGCGCCGGCTGCGTCGGCGGGGTCACGCTCGCCGGCCACCCCCCCTTCGGCGGCGGGATGTTCAGGGCCACGTTCACCTCCGAGACCGGCGGCACGTACGCGCTCCAGTTCACCCACGTGAGATCGACGTTCGCGCGCAGCCCCTTCAGCGGCTCCCACGAGTTCCCGAGCACGACCTGCTGCGGGAGGAAATTGTTCACGCTCGTCGTCTGGAGGTCGTAGTACGCGGTCGTCAGGCTGGAGATGTTCCCGTGGAGGACCGCGTCGAGGCTCAGGCCGAGCTGGAACTGCCCGCGGTACACGGCGGCGATCGCCCACTTGTCGCTGAGCGCGACGCGCGCGCCGAACTCGGGGTAGCGCACGGCCGTGAGGTCGGCGTCGACGGACGAGCGCACCTGCGAGTTGTCGGTCTGGAAGATGTTCAGCTGGCCGCCGATGTCGATCGATCCCGTCGTGGACGACATGAACGACAGACCGCCGCCGATCTGCAGCCACGGGAACGGGCTGATGGCGACGCTCGCGGCGAGGTAGAGGCGCTGGTTGCGATTGTCGTAGAGCTCCCAGCGCGGCTGATCCTGCGGTTCGGCGCGCACGCGCGAGAGGCGATCGTCCGGTAGATGTATGGCGAAGCCGAACGCGAACGGCACGCCGGCGATGACGCCCGGAGCGACGAGGCCTCCGACGAGCGCGCGGACGGGGTCGACGCCCGAGTTGAGGCCGTTGATGTAGAGCGACTGGTCGACGTTCATGTAGCCGAGCGTCAGCTCCATGCGGCGTGCGAGCGCGAGACCGGCCGGGTTGTAGTAGTTGGCGCTGAAGTCCTGCACGTCGGCGGCGTTGGCGCCGGCCATCGCCGTCTCGCGCGAGCCGAAGCCGAAGGCGTCGAGCGGGTTGGCGCGCGCGGGCCGCGCGAGCGAGCACGCGAACACGCACCCGAGGAGGACGAGCGACGGCGCGCGCATCAGAACGTCACCCCTGCGAGCAGGCCCGCGGACAGCACGGTGCCGGTCACGCGCCCCACGCTGTTGTCGGGCCCGTTGGCGCCGTTCGGAGCGTCCGATTCGATCGTCCGTGGCACGAGCACGTGCGCCTGCGCGAACAGGTCGAGCGTCAGCGGAAGAAACGTGTCGTGGAAGGCGACGCCGTAACCGACCGTCGCGACGACGCGGTTCGCGTCGAAGTACCGCGTTGGAACGTCCACCGCCTTGTTCACGGCGTCGCTGTACGCCTGCGACGACGGCAGCTTCGACGGCAGCGGCGAAGGCTCGTAGAGCGCGCCTGCGCGCACCAGGACCACCATCTTCTTCGTGGCGTGGATGGCGTACTCGGCGCCGACGCGCGGGACGATCGTGTTCGAGTAGTTGACCGTCGCCGGAACCAGCGCGCTGCACTGCGGATCGGTGCTGGGGCACGTGAGGGTCGGCTCGAGCGCACCGGGGTACGAGCTCCAGCGCTTGAACGTCGCGCCGAGCGCGAAGGCGAACGCCCCCTTCGAGCGGGCGAGCTCGAACGTCATCTCCGGCGGGTCGTACTGCGCGAGCCCTGCGATCGTGAGCACCGGGATGTTCAGCGTCGAGAGCTTGGTCGCGTCGATCGTCACGTCGAACCGCGCGGCGAGCGGGCCGCGGTAGGTGAAGCCGATTCGGGTGGTGGCGCCGTCCTTGAACGGGAGGTCGAACGACACGCCGAGCGTCGGCGAGTACGTGGCGATGAGCTGGTCCTCGACGCGCGCGCCGACTTTCCCGGTCGCGTCGGTGGCGACGACCGCGCTCCCCTCGATCTGCGCGAGCGCACCGAACCCGGCGCCGATGCGAATCCCCCACCCCAGGTCGATCCCGAGCCCGGCGCGCACCGAGACGGACTGCGTGCGATCGGGAAGGAGGGAGAACTGCGGCACCTCGGGGTAGAGGATGCGTCCGCGGACGATCAGGTTCGTCGGCGTGGAGAGCGCGATGCCGGCGCCGATGCGATCGGTGAGCGCGCCGCGCAGCGGGATGGGGATGTCGACGCCGATGACGATCGACTTCATCGCGTCGTAACCGACCGCGCCGGGGAGGTTCGGCCCCGTCGCCTTCAGGTCGAACGAGGCCTCCTCGAGGCCGAGCGTCAGCTTCTGTTCGCGGATGCGCGCGAGGAGCGCCGGGTTCGTGTAGACGGCCTCGAACCCCTCCGAGTGCGCGGCGCCCGTCCCCCCCATGGCGGGCGAGCGGGTGCCGTAGCCGAGGATGTCCTCGGGGGACGCGAGCGCCGTCCGGGCGAACGCGCAGGCGCCGCCGGCGACCAGGAGGGCGGCGACCGCCGCGAGAGCTCGCATCGAAGTGGCGCGAGCATCGCAAACTCGCGCTCGCTTCGAAACGAAATCGTCACCGGCTCATGTCGATGGCGCCTGGGGTGCGGCCACCCTCGCGAGCTGCCCGCACGCCGCGGCGATGTCCCCCTCCCCGCTGTACCGGCGGTGCGAGTGCACGCCGCGCGCGGTCATGGCGGCGCGAAACGCGGCGAGCGCGGGCTCGGAGGCGCGCGTGAAGGGGTCGTTGGCGCCGATGGAGTTGTACGGGATGACGCTGATGCGGGGGCGTATGCCGGCGCGCGCGGTGAACTGGAGCGCGCGGTCGGCGAGCGCGTGGGCGTCGTCGAGCGAGTCGTTCACGCCGGCCAGCGGGGTCACGGCCCACATCGGGGACAGGCCGGTCGTCCGGGCGTGCTCGACGGCCGCGTCCATCACTTCGTCGAGGGAGTGCGCGCGATCGATCGGCATCAGCGAGCGGCGCACTTCGGGTCGTGCGCTGCCGAGCGAGATGGCCAGACGCACCTTCGGCGCCTCGCGCGCCAGCCGGCGAATCCCCGTCGGAAGACCCGAGGTGCACACGGTCATGGCGCGCGCGTCGATCGCGAGGGCGCTCGGCTCACAGAGGACCGCGATGGCCTCGAGCACGTGGTCGAGGTTCGCCATCGGCTCCCCCATCCCCTGGAACACGACGCCGTGGACCCGGCTCTTCACCTGCGTCGGGTCGGCCGCGAGCCCGCGGCGCACGATGCGCACCTGCTCGACGATCTCCCAGGTCTCCAGGTTGCGCCGCAGCCCGAGCCTCCCGGTCGCGCAGAACGCGCACGCCAGGGCGCAGCCGGCCTGCGAGCTCACGCACACGGAGAACCGCCCGGCGCGCTCGAGCGGAATACGTACGGTCTCGACCACTTCGTCGTCGGGCGTCTGGACGACGTACTTCACGAACGGGTCCACGCGGCTCGCGCTCGTCTCGATCACCCGGAGCGACGGCACGACGCCGCGCGCCCGCGCGAGGTCCATCGTCGCGCGCCGGACGCCGACCAGCGGGCCCAGCGGACGGTCCCGGTGCACGGCGCTCACGATTTTCCGCGCCTCCCCGAGCTCGCACGCGAGCGCGAGCGCCAGCGACTCGGGCGTCATCGCCTGGAGCGCGAGAGGAGCGCGGGGGGGAGTCGTCAACGCGGCCATGGACCGCTGGTCCTTAGCCGACCCGCGGCGACAGCGCCATGCGGGCGCGCGCGGCTCAGCGCCCGTCGACGATGGCGCCGAGCAGGTCGAACCCGCTCAGAATCCCTTGCAGCGTGCGGTTCTCGACTGCGAGCACCCGGCGGACGCGCATCTGCACCATGTGCCCCGCGACACGATAAAGCGGCGTCGAGACGTGGAGGCAGATGGTCTCGTAGCTCATGACCTCCTCGACGGGCATGCGCCGCAGCTCCGAGGAGAGTGCGCGCGCCTTGATCGCCTCGAGCTGCGTGAAGACACCGACCGGAGCGCCGCCGTCCGTCACGACGAGCCCCCGTACCCCCTCGGACACGAGCCTCCCTATCGCCAGCTCGATGGACTCCCCGAGCTCGATCGTCAGGACCGGCGTGGTCATCCTCTCCCGCAATGGCGTCTCGATGCGCGCGTCGAGCACCGCCTCCGCCGCATCGCGCGTGCTGAGGACCGCGACCGGTACGCCGTGTCGGACGACGATGATGCGGTGAATTTCCTCGGCGAGCATGCGCGAGGCCGCCTCGCGTAGCGGCGCGTCCTCCTCGATCGTCACGACGTTCGTCTGGAGGACATCGCCCGCGACCGGCATCTTGTCGGGCGGGTGAATCGACCCTTCCGCGCGCGGGCCGCGCAGCAGGTCGCTCATCGACACGATGCCGCGGAGCTTCCAGCCATCGTCCAGCACGGGCACCGCCGAGATCTCCCGGTGCTCGAGCAGTTTCCGGACCTCGTCGAGCGGCGTCGTCATCCGGACGACGACGAGATCGCGGCTCATGTACTCGCGGACCGGAGTCTCCCCAATCTTGCTCACATGGCCCTCGCAGCGGACGCGCGCCCTGCGCCCGCAAGAGCAGGGCGATGCAACGCGCGAGCCTCGCTGAGATTCCGCTCGCAATCCCGCGCGACTCCCTAGCGAGCGCCCATTTCGCCAGCGCGCCGCTTGCGCCAAGCTCCCCGCGGCGCGCAGATCTCGCGCCGACGGGCGGAACGCCCACACGCCAGCGCACATCGGAGGGGACAGAATGAACGTCGCCGGAAAGAACGTCGTGGTCACGGGCGCCAACACGGGCATCGGTCGCGTCACCGCGGTCGAGCTGGCGAAGCAAGGGGCGCACGTCTTTCTCGCCTGCCGATCGGAAGAACGGACCCGCCCCGTGCTCGACGAGATCAAGGCGTCAGGTGGGCGCGCCGAGCTCCTGAAACTCGATCTGGCCGACCTCACGAGCGTGCGGAAGTGCGCCGACGAGCTCCTGCGCCGCAACGAGCCCATCTCCCTCCTGGTGAACAACGCCGGCCTCGCGGGGGCGCACGGGCTGACGAAGGACGGCTTCGAGCTGACCTTCGGTACCAATCACCTCGGCCCGTACCTGTTCACGCGCCTGCTGCTCCCCGCGCTCGAGCGGGCGGAGGAAGCGCGCATCGTGAACGTGGCGAGCACGGGGCACTACCGGGCGCGGGGCATCGACTGGGAAGCGGTGCGGAAGCCGACCGTCACGCGGACGGCGTTCCCCGAGTACTGCGTGTCGAAGCTGGCGAATGTGCTCTTCACCGCGGAGCTGGCGCGACGCGCGCCGAAGACCATCCATTCGTATGCGCTGCACCCGGGCGCGGTCGCCTCCGACGTGTGGCGCGAGGTGCCGTGGGGGCTCCGGCACGTCATGAAGCTCTTCATGCTGTCGAACGAGCAGGGGGCGCGGACGACGCTGTACTGCGCGACGAGCGACGCCGTGGGCGCGGCCAACGGGCGCTACTACGACAACAGCCGCGAGAAGACGCCGAGCAAGCTCGCCGCGGACGAGACGCTCGCGCGGACGTTGTGGGAGAAGAGCGCGGCGTGGACGGGGCTCGCGGCGTGATCCGGTAGGTCGCGAGCGGCAGGCAGGACATTCGGGATCTCCCCTCACGACACCCGCGATCTCCTGGCAGGACATCGTCGATCTCCCCCCACGACACCCGCGATCTCCTGGCAGGACATCGTCGATCTCCCCCACGACATCCGCGATCTCCTGGCAGGACATCGTCGATCTCCCCCCACGACATCCGCGATCTCCTGGCAAGACATCGTCGATCTCCTGCCACGACACCCGCGATCTCCTGGCAGGACATCGTCGATCTCCCCTCACGACATCCGCGATGTCTGAAGCAGAGCACTACCCGCTCGATCGCAAGGAGTCACCGGAGCGAGCGCTCCGATCCGCGACCCCGTGGCTCGGGATCCCGCCCCGCCGTCCGCCTACTTCGGCGTCGGCGCCGCGCAGAACCCGTTGATGCAGTCGTACCCCTGCGACGCGCCGCAGCAGTCCGATGCCGTGGTGCACGCCTCGTTCTCCTGCGAGCACCCCGTCGGCGGCGTCACGCACGCGAACTCGATGCCGCCGTCCTCCCCCGTCGTCTGCCGGCAGAACCCGCTGCAGCACTGGTCCCCCGTGTTGCACGAGATGCCGTTCTGCTGGCACGGATCGAGCGCCCAGAAGGCACGCATGTTCCCGGCCGCGAGCTCCTGGCCGTCGAGGTAGAAGGCCGGGTGCGTGAGGTCGGCGGCCGCCGTGACGGTACCGGCCGCCGAAATGTCGACCGCCGCCACCCACAGCTTCTTCCGCGAGCTGGGCGCTCCCCCCGCGCCGACGTACGGGTCGCCGTTGATCGTGTTGCCGTAGTTGCGGCGCGTGGTGAACACGACCCAGTAGTAGCCGCCGGAAGCGACCGGCAGGATCGTCGGCTCGAAGTTCAGGTTCGGGTCGTCCGCGAACGGCAGGTAGGTGCCCGTGCCGCCGTCCGCACCTGCGACTACGCCGTTGAGCGTATTGGCCGGCGCGATCGTCTTGGACGGAATGTGCGCGATGTAGATGTTCCCCACCGGCTGCGGAGGGTTCGGCGGGGAGTCCGAGATCGTGTCGTACTCGGCGTTCGTGCCGTTCGCGAAGAAGAGGTACTGGTCGTCGGGGGTGAAGGTCGGCCACCCGGCGTAGTTCGTCGCGGGGAGCGTCGCGACGTCGCGCAGGTTCGAGAACGTGTTCGTCGCGTTGTCGAAGTCCATGACGGCGACCGTGTGACCACCGCCCGTGTCGTAGTGGTTGAAGGCGACCTCTTTCCCGTCGGGGGAGAAGGTCGGCATCATCATGTTGATCGGAGCGCCGCCGTCCTCGGGATCGAGGCCCGGCGCGGGGATCGAAGCGCCCGTCCGCGGGTTAAAGAGCGCCGAAGGGACGTCGCTCGTACCGTTCCCCATGCCGCGCACGTCGGGCACCCAGGCGGCGCTCGGGTTCGTCCACGGCACCGCGCCGTAGCGGAGGAACTTGGTCCCATCGGGGGTGAACGCACCGAAGTCCCACGTGCGATCGGCCGTGCTGAAGACCTTGGCGCCGCCGTCGAGCAGGTCGTACACGCTGTCCTGCGCGGGAACGCTCGCTCCGTTCGGCTCGTCCGCCGCTTCCATGATCGAGCCGTTCGCCGCGACCGCGTGGCATACGTGGCACTCGCCCTGGTTGTTCGTCGAGATGACGACGGTGAGCTGCTGCTCGGATGGACGGAGCTTGAGCACGGCCCCGGTCTGCGCCGGATACCCGGAGGCCGCGGACGGCGCCGCGAGCGACGAGTTGTACGAGTTGTAGAAGATCGACCCGCGCAGACCTCCCTGCGCGATCGTCCACGTCTCGGTGATCGGCCCGGTCACCTGCCCGCCCGAAAGCTTCGTGACCTGCACCTTCACCGCATCGGTCCCCGTCGCCGACAGCGTGATCGCGTTCCACGCCGTGGCGGTCAACGGAATTTGGGTCATCGGCGCGCCTGGCGCCCCGCCATCGAGCGCCGCAGGCCCATAGAACCCCTGGTAGCTCAACCCGGGGAACGTCACCTGCACGAGGGCCGCGTCGAACCCCGGCGAGCCCGCGTCGGCTCCGGCCGCGAGCTGCAACGTCGGCGATGGGAGATCCTGCGGGAAGACCGTCTTGTCGTACGGATAGAGCCACGCGAAGCCCGGGTCGGCCGTCCCGCCCGCCTGCAGCTGCCCCTGGTTCCCGGCGTTCACGTTGCCCGGGTTCTCGACGAGGTTCAGCTGCACGGTGAGCGTGGTCGACGCGGTGAGCCCCCCCGACGCGGCCGTCACCTGCACCGGGCCACCCACGAACCCGGACGCCGTGAAGAGCCCGGCGCCATTGATCGTCCCCAAGCCCGCGGCGCCCAGCGTCCACGTGACGTTCGCGACTGGCTGCCCGAGGTCGAGCGCCTGGAACTGTAGGGTCGCGCCGGGCGCCGTCACGGTCAGCGTCGGATTCGCCGGCTGGATGACGAGCGTCTGCTGGCCGCCGTCGTCACCGTTGCCGATCAGGTTGATGGTGCTGCCGTCGTACCCGGCGTCCCCCGCTCCGCTCCCGTTCTTCGACGTCGAGTTGCTGCTCCCGCACCCGGCGGCGCTCGCGACTCCCCACACCAGCGTCCCGATCAAGACAAGGCTCAAGCCTCTGCGCATGGCGAAGGACCTCCGACCAAAGCGTGTCACGTGGGCGGGCCACCGCGCTACTTGCTCTCTCCTCCCACCTTACCCCCCAAGCTGCGCGGGCTCCTCGCCCCGTGCTACGGTCATCCGCGTGTTCGGCTTCAGTTTCGGCGAGCTCATGGTGCTCCTGATCGTCGGCATGGTCGTGCTCGGCCCCAAGGAGCTTCCGGCCGTCCTGCGCAAGCTGGGGCAGTGGTCGGGGAAGCTTCGCCGCATGGCCTCGGACCTCCGCGTGCAGAGCGGCATCGACGAGGTGCTCCGCGCCGACGGAATCGGCGAAAACATCGCGGAAATCCGGAAGCTGGCGCGCGGCGAGCTCGACACCATCGCGCGCGACACGACCGTGAACCTCCGCTCCCCCGGCGCCGCCGCCGCCGCCGGAAGCGCGCTCGCCGCGCAGGACCCGTACGCCGACGGCAACGTCGTCCCCATCGTGCGCGAGCGCGAGTACCCGCGTGAGGGGGCCGACTCGTACGGCGCCCTGTCCGACGTGGCCATCGTCTTTTCGAACACCCTCCCCCCCTCCCCGCTCGCGGCGAACACTCTCTACGTGAGCGGAGACGCATGACGACCGCCACCACCCCCGGGTCTCCCGAGCCCACGGGGGATCTCAAGATGACGATCTGGGAGCACCTCGCGGAGCTCCGGAAGCGCATCGTGCGCGCGGCGATCGCGCTGGGCATCTCGGCCATCGTCTGCTGGTCGCAGCGGCAGCTGCTCCTCGCGTGGCTCGTTCATCCGTACGAGAAGGCGTGGATCGCGCGGAACTTCCCGGGCAAGCCCGAGCTCCAGACGCTGGCGCCGGCCGACGTGTTCGTCGGCTACCTGCAGCTGTCGCTCGTCGGCGGCGTGGTCATCGCCATCCCGGTCATCTTCTACCAGCTCTGGGCGTTCATCTCGCCGGGCCTCTACGCGAAGGAGAAGCGGCTCATCGTGCCGTTCGTCTTCTTCTCGAGCGGGCTGTTCATCTCCGGCGTGCTGTTCGCGTACTACGTCGCGTTCCCGTTCACGCTGAACTACTTCTTCTCGCTCCTCGGCCAGGTCGATCAGGCGGGCACCGTGCTCACCCAGCGGCCGACGCTCGAGTTCTATCTCGACTTCTCGACGCAGATGCTCCTCGCGTTCGGGTTCGTGTTCGAGCTCCCGCTGTTCATCTCGTTCCTCGTGCTCGCGGGGATCGTGACGCCCAAGCAGCTGCTGAAGTTCAGCCGGTGGGCGATCCTGGGCGCGTTCGCCCTGGGCGCCGTCGTGACGCCCGGTCCCGAGATTTCGAGCCAGATCGCCGTGAGCGCGGCGCTGGTGGGTCTCTACTTCCTGTCGATCGCGATCGCCTTCATCTTGCGGCCCACGGGCCCGAAGAAGGTCGACGTGAAGCCAGGGTCGTGACGCCGCGCGGGTTCGCCCCCGACGACGTACGCGTACGCCGGTGGAACGGCGCCCCCGTGCGCGCGGGCGGGGAGTACGTCCTCTACTTCTGCCAGGCGTACCGGCGCGCGACGGACAACGCGGCGCTCTCCTACGCCATCGTCCGTGCGAACGAGCTCGGCGTGCCGTGCGTCTTCTACGAATCGATTCGCCCCGATCACCCGCACGCGAACGACAGGCTCCACACCTTCGCGCTCGAGTGCGCGCGCGACGACGCCGCCGACTGCGCAAAGCGAGGCCTGCGCCACGTGTTCTTCCTGCCGCGGACCGGCGACGAAGCGCGCGGCGTGCTCGCGAAGATGGCGGCGCGGGCGGCGATGGTGGTCTCCGACGAGCACCCCGGGTACATCCACCCCGCCCAGAACGCGGCCGCGGCGAAGCGCGCAGGATGCGCGTACCTGACGATCGACGACGCTTGCGGCGTCCCCATGGCGCTCTTCGCGAAGGCGGAGTCCGCGGCCCGCACGCTCCGCCCCAAGCTGCTGCGCGTGCGCGACGAGTGGCTCGTCCCCATCGACGAGCCGGCGCCGCGCGTGGAACCTCGCCGCCTCGATCTCCCCTTCGAACCGGTGGACCTCGCACGCGTCGATCTCGCCGCGCTCGTCGCGTCGTGCGCCATCGACCACGACGTCCCCCCCGTCGCCGAAGCCCCCGGAGGCTCCCGCGAGGCTTCGAAGCGGCTCACGCGGTTCGTTCGCGACAGGCTCTCGGCCTACGTCGCGGATCGCAACGAGCCGAGCCGCGATGGGACCTCGCGTCTCTCGCCGTACCTGCACTGGGGAGCGATCTCCGCGCGCCAGGTGGCGCTCGCCGTGCGCGACGAAGCGACCGACCGCGGTGCGACCGAGTCGGGCGATGCGCTCCTCGAACAGCTCCTCGTACGCCGCGGCCTGGCCTTCAACTTCGCCGCGCGGACCCCCGACTACGCGAGCTACGACGCGCTCCCCCCCTGGGCCCGCGCGACGCTCGCCGCCCACGCGAAGGACCCGCGCCCGTCGCTCGTCTCGCGCGAAGACCTCGACGCCGCGCGCTCCCCCGACGACCTATGGAACGCCGCGCAGCTCGAGCTCCGCGCGCGCGGGACCATCCAGGGCTACGCACGCATGCTCTGGGGGAAGCTGGTGCTCACCTGGGCGCAGGAGCCGCGCGACGCGCACGCGACCCTCGTGCACCTCAACGACCGCTACGCGCTCGACGGCCGCGACCCCGACGGCTGGGCGAACATCAGCTGGTGCTTCGGGCTGCACGACCGCCCGTGGCCGGAGCGCGCCATCTTCGGCACCGTACGGTGCATGACGACGCGCTCGGCGCGATCGAAGCTCGACTTCGACGGATACCTCGACCAGGCGCGCGCGTGGCGTGCCTCCGTCGGTCTCTGACGGTCACTCCCGGAGCGGGTCGTCGCCGGCGCGGGCCCCTTCGGGGAGCGGAATCGGAATGCGCCGCGCGTCGAGCCACAGACCGTCGATGTCGTAGAGGCTCCGGGCGTCGTCCTGGAAGACGTGAACCACGACGTCGCCGTAGTCCATGAGGATCCAGGTCGCGTGCCCCTGCCCTTCCACGGAGAGCGGCCGCTTGTTCTTCTTCCGCAGCGCCTCTTCGATCCCCTGGGCCAGCGCCGCCACCTGCCGGTCGCTCCGCCCCGTCATCAGCACCAGGAAGTCGGCGTAATCGACCTTGCCGGCCACATCGAGGATCTCGAGCCCCACGGCCTTCTTCTCGATCCCCGCGACGGCGATGGCGATGGCGATGGCGCGCGACTCGTCGCTCGCGACCGACGGCCCCGTGGTGGTCGGAGCGGGCTGCGCGCGAGTCTTGCGCGTGCGTGGCCCCGCGGTCGTGGGCACCAGCGGTCGCTTTGCCTCCGCCCGCTTCGGAGCGTGCCCCTCGGGCTTCGCGCGCTTGGTTCGCGGCGCGAACCCGTCGTGCGACGAGTGAATCCGCGGTCGCCCCTTGTCCTTGTCTCCGCCGCCACGCTTCGTCGTCGCCAATCGATTCCGTCTCCTCTGGTTTGCACCGTGCCGCGCGCCCCCCGCTTCGGATGACCGACCGGAGCCCGCGCTTCGAGAATGTTCGCGATCACTCGCCCGCGTCAACCGCGCGATTGCCCGTCTCCGTCGATCACCCATTTCATGGTCGTCAGCGACTCGAGCCCCATCGGGCCTCGCCAGTGCAGCCGGCTCGTGGCGATGCCGATCTCGGCGCCCAGTCCCAGCTCCCCGCCGTCGTGAAAGCGGGTCGAGGCGTTGACGACGACGCACGCCGCATCCACCTCGCGGCGCCACCGTGCTGCGTGCGCCGCGTCCCGCGTGCAGATGGCCTCGGTATGCCCGGAGCCGTAGCGGGCGACGTGCGCGAGCGCCCCCTCCAGCCCATCGACCACACGGATGGCTAGGACGGGCGCGAGGAACTCCTGCCCCCAGTCGTCGTCGGTCGCCACCTTCGACTCCGGCACGAGCGCGTGCGCGCGGTCGTCGGCGCGGAGCTCGCACCCCATCGCCACGAGCGCGCGGGCCACAGGGGGGAGCAAGCGCGCAGCGTCGCTCGCGTCGACGAGCAAGCACTCCAGCGCGTTGCAAACCCCCGTGCGCGACATCTTGGAATCGAGCACCAGGCGGGTCGCCACGTCGAGATCGGCGCCGGCGTCGAGGAACAGGTGGCAGACCCCCTTGTAGTGCTGCACCACCGGGACGCGGGCGTTCTCGGTGACGAAGCGAATCAGCGCCTCGCCTCCGCGCGGGATGGCCAGATCGATCGACCGGCACTGCACGAGGGCGCGCACTCCGTCCCGGTCGGCGAACGGCACGATCTGGACGGCGTCACCCGGGAGCCCCGAGTCTTGGAGCGCGCGCGTGATGACCGCCGCGAGAGCAGCGTTCGAGTGACGCGCTTCGGAGCCCCCGCGCAGGACGATGGCGTTCCCGGCCTTCAACGCGAGGGAGCTGGCTTCGATCGTCACGTTGGGACGCGCTTCGTAGATCATCGCGATGACGCCGATGGGCACCCGCACGCGCGTCACGTGGAGCCCGTTCGGGCGCTCGGTCCGGGCGATCACGTCACCCACGGGGTCCGGCAACGCCGCGATCGACTCCACGCTGGCAGCCATCGCCTCGACGCGCGCGTCGTTCAGCGCGAGCCGGTCCAGCATTGCGGCGCTCGTGCCGCGCTCCCGCGCCTCCACCAGATCGCGCTCATTTGCCGCGAGCACCGCCTCACGCGACGCGCGGAGCCCCCCCGCCAGCGCAAGCAACGCAGCGTCCTTGGGCGCGCGATCCAGCGGCGCAAGCGCCCGCGCAGCGTTCCTGGCGCGCGTTCCCATCGCAGCGATCTCGCGCTCCACGTCCACAGCGCACGTTCCTACTCCGAAGGCGCGAGGCGTGCCACATGCCGCGGAATCGCCCCCTCCTCCCCCTTCGGCTATCCTCTCCGCCCATGCGTCTCTTTCCCCGGCGGCCCGCGGCTTGCTGCGCCCTTGCGCAGCTCGCGCTCGTGGTCGCCGCCGCGGTGCTCATCCCCTCGATCGCCCATGCCGATCCGCCCAAGGCCACCAGCCCCGAGGCGGCGGCGGCCGCGAAGGTGCACTTCGCGCACGCGCGGGAGCTCTACCAGCAGGGGGCTTACCGCGAGGCCATCGGCGAGCTCGACGCCGCGCTGGCGCTCGATCCCAACGCGAAGGATCTCGTGTTCAACCTCGGCGTCGTTCACGAGAAGCTGGGCGACCTCGAAGACGCGCTCAAGTACTTCGTGCGGTACGAACAGATGGATCTGGATCCGCAGGAGCGCGCGAAGGCCGACGCCTACGTGAAGCGCCTGCAGGGGGCCCGTCACGAGGTCGAGAAACCCGCGGAGCCGGTCGTGGTCCCCCCGCCGCCGCCGCCGCCGCCACCTCCCCCCCCGCCCCAGCACGGCCGGATCGACGTCCTGACGATCGGAGCGGCTGGGCTTGCCGTGGCCGGCTTTGGCGTCGGCACCGTGTTCGGGCTCCGTGCGCTCTCGGAGCGCCCGAAGTCGGGGTTCGTGACCGGCCAGCAGGGCTCCTACGACCAACTCCAGAGCGACGCGAACTCCGCACACCGCGCCGCCATCGTCGCCGACATCGGGTTCGCCACCGGCATCGTGGCGACGGGGCTGGCTGCTTATCTTTACTTCGGGCGGACGAAGCCCTCGAGTGACGGCGGAAAGACGGGCGAGAGCCAGCCGCCAGTCATACTGTATGGAACCGCGATTCCCCGCGGAGGGGCGCTTGTCCTAGGGGCCCATTTTTGATGTCGGTCACTCGTTTCGGCACTTGCTTCGCGCTCGCCGCGCTCGCGCTCGTCGCGGCCGCCGGGGGTGGCGGCTGTGAGGCCATCGTCACGAACGACGTGCCGGCTTACACGTGCTCGATGGAACCGTTCATCAACGCGGGCAACGGCGCGTGCCCCGCGGGCTTCTTCTGCGAAGGGGCCGGCTGCGTCGCCTGCAATCCGAAGGGGGACGACCCCTGCGACGGCTACGACAACGACTGCGACGGCGTCATCGACGACGGGCCGAAGAGCGACCACGACGGCGACGGCTACAAAGTCTGCGGCACGGTGGACCCGACGACGGGCAAGCAGATCCTCATCGACTGCAACGACAACGACAAGACGATCTCGCCCGCTGGCCACGAGGTCTGCAACGGCAAGGACGACAACTGCGACGGCATCATCGACAACCCGAACCTCGTCTGCCCGGCCGGTGAGACGTGCGTGCCGACGACGGGCCAGTGCATCTCGAACAGCCAGACCTGCACGACCGCGAACTGCCCCGCCCCGAACGTGTGCGATCCGCAGACGCAGCAGTGCGTGCTCCCCAATTCGGCCGACGCCGGCACCTCGTGCACGAGCAGCGAGCAGTGCACGAGCGGCATCTGCGCGAGCTCGACGGAGCTCGGCAGCGCCGGCGCGACGCAGGTCTGTACGGAACCGTGCTGTACGTCGGCGGACTGCGCAGCGGGCTACGTCTGCTACGGCGCGGGGACCGGCGGAAACTACTGCATCGATGCCACGACCATCAACGTCGGCGCCCAGGGGTCCGGCGCGCCGGGCGCTTCGTGCGCGCGCAGTCCCGACTGCCGCTCCGGCGCGTGCACCAACTCGAAGTGCGAAGACACGTGCTGCAGCAACACGAACTGCACGAACGGCACGGGGTGCGCCGCCGCGACGTTCAACGGCAACACGACCCTCGCGTGCATCGCGCCGCCCGGTACGACCCCGGCAAACCAGACGTGCACCAAGAACGCCGACTGCGCGTCGGGCTTCTGCGCGGGCTACTCGGACGGTGAGGGCGACACGTACTACGGGTGCGCCCAGCCGTGCTGCAGCTCGCATCAGTGCGGGACGTTCACGGTCGACCTCGGCTTCGGCGTGAACGAGACCGTGCAGCTGGTCTGCTACGACGACTACCTCCCCCCCGCATCGAGCGGTCAGGTCGTACCCGTTTGCGACGATCCGCAGCAATCGACGGGCACGTCGCACAACGGGAACCCGCCCCCTTCGCCCACGGGCGAGGTCGGGACCTCCTGCTCCAAGCCCACCGACTGCTACAGCAACCGTTGCCTCGTCTTCCCCTCGGGGCAGTTCTGCAGCGACGTCTGCTGCGTCGATAGCGACTGCGGGAAGGCCGGATGGGTCTGCCGGCCGACCCCCGATGGCCCCGGCACGTTCCTGCGTTGCGTCCCCTCCGGTGGGTGAGCTACGGGGGGGCATGCCGCGTTACCGCGCCACGTTCCGCTGCTTCAACGGTTGCCCCGGGGAGCACGCGCTCACGACGCCGATCTACCGCTGTCCGACCTGCGACGGACTGCTGGCCGTCGAGCACGACATGCGCGCGCTCGGCGATCGGAGCGCGACGGAGTGGAAGAGGCTCTTCGACGAGCGCTATATGCGGACCACCTGGCCCTACGGCTCCGGCGTATGGGGGAAGCGCGAGTGGGTCGCTCCCGACGTGAGCGACGACGCCATCGTCTCGACGAGCGAGGGCGGGTCGAACCTCTTCTGGGCCGAACGGCTCGGCCGCGAGGTCGGGATGCGCGACCTGTGGATCAAGCAGTGCGGGAACGCGCACTCGGGGTCGTTCAAGGACCTGGGCATGACCGTGCTCGTGAGCGTCGTTCGGCAGGGGATGGCGCTGGGCACGATCAAGTCGCGCGTCATTGCATGCGCGAGCACGGGGGACACGTCGGCGTCGCTCGCCGCCTACGGCGCGACGGCCGGGCTCCCCGTGGCGGTGCTCCTGCCGCGGGGCCTCGTTTCGACGGCGCAGCTCGTCCAGCCGCTGGCGCACGGCGCGACCGTCTTCGCGCTCGAGACCGACTTCGACGGCTGCATGGCCATCGTGAAGGAGCTCGCGAAGCGCGATCTGGTCTACCTGGCCAACTCGATGAATCCCCTCCGCATCGAGGGGCAGAAGACGGTCGCCATCGAGATCGTCCAGCAGTTCGATTGGGAGGTCCCCGACTGGATCGTCCTCCCTAGCGGCAACCTGGGAAACGCGGCCGCCCTGTACGCAGGGTTCCGCATGATGAAGGAGCTCGGGCTCATTACGCGGATGCCGCGCCTCTGCGTCGCCCAGGCCGCGAACGCGAACCCGATGTACCGCGCGTTTGCAGCGGGCAAGGACACGGTCGATGCGATCGTGGCGGAGAAGAGCCACGCGAGTGCGATCCAGATCGGCAACCCGGTGAGCGCGTCCCGCGCAATGGCCGCGCTGAAGGCGATGAACGGCGTGGTCGAGCAGGCCACCGAGGACGAGCTGGCCGACGCGTGCGCGCGCGCCGATCGCACGGGGCTCTACACCTGTCCGCACACCGGCGTCGCCCTCGCCTGCCTGTTCAAGCTTCGGGAGCGGGGCGTGATTGGCGAGAACGATCGCACCGTCGTGATCTCCACGGCGAACGCGCTGAAGTTCACCGAGTTCAAGCTCGGGTACCACGAAGGCACGCTGGCGAACGTGAACGCGCGCCGCGCCGGGACGCCCATCGTGTTGCCGCCCGACGTCGAGCGCGTCGCGAGCGCCATCGCGGCGCTCTGAAGGCGCTACTCGGTCGCGCCGTCGTCGCTGGCGTCGCCTTCGGGGACGCTCGCGTCGTTCGCGTCCGCAACGTTCGCGTCGCTCGTGTCGGGCACGTTCGAATCGACGACACTCGTGTCGGGCACGTTCGAGTCGAGCTCGCTCGTGTCGGGCACGTTGGCGTCGAGGGTCTGCGCGTCGCCGGCGTCGGCTACGGCGGAATCCGTCCCCGCGTCCCCGGGTTGCGAGGAGTCGTTCGCACTCGCCTCCGACGGCGGCTGATTCGCGTCCGCCGGCGAACCATCCGGGTATTCCGCGTCGAAGAGCGCCGCGTCCTCCTCGGTGCCGCCCGCATCGATCAGGTTGCGGTTGAAGTTCGTGATGATCTCGCAGCCGGGTACCGTGGCGAAGCCTGCCAGGCCCAGCGCCAGAGCGACCGCGAGCGACGCGCGCGAACGATTAGGACGCACCATGCAATGCGGACCCTATCACGAGTCCATCACGACTCCAGCCTCAGGGCGCCCAGTGCCCCTCAGGGCAAGTGTTGCTGGAGAGCGTGATGATGTCCCCCGCCGCCGGCTCGTAGGTGTTGCTGCAAAGAGACGAGTCAGCGCTCGCCGCCGAGAAGACATAGAAGACCTGCGCCACGCCGGCGTCCGGGTTCGGCGGGACCCATGCGTTCGCGTTGCCGAGCTGGCTGTCGCCAGAGTCCAGCGTGCAGGCCCCCAGCGGCGAATTGCAGACGTTGCAGGCGTCGGCTGCCTGCCCGGAGGACGTGCTCGTGATGGCCGACGTCTCGCAGAACTGCGTCGCGCCCGAGGGGCACGTATTGCCGGCTTGAGAGGGGTTCGAGATCGCGTTGCACGAGATCGTCACCTGCGCCGTCGCCGAGCCCCCGGGCCCCGTCGCCGTGAGCGTGTAGGTCGTCGTGCCGACCGGAACGAAGCTCTGCGGACCGCCGTTGCAGCTCGCGAGCGTCGTCGTGGTCGTGCCGTCGAAAATCGAGCAGGTGGTCGCGCCGGTCGTCGACCAGGAGAGGGTCGAGGTCGATGCGTTGCCACCGGTTACCGACGCCGTGAACGACACGATCGTCGTGTCCACGCACACATTCGAACCGGTGCACGTGCACTTCTCGTCCACGCCGCTCGTGCATGGGCAGTCGGTGGCCGCGATGGCGCAGCCGCAGGCTCCCAACACGCAAGCGGTTCCGGTGGTGAGCCCCGTGCAGACGTTGCAGGTGTTCCCGTTCTTGCCGCACTCGGTCGGGTCGCTCGTTCCCGTCACGCAGGTGGCGCCGGCGTTGCAACAGCCGCCGTTGCAGAGCTGGGTCGAGGAGCAGCTCGTCGTGCAGAGATGAGTCGCCGTGTCGCACGCCGTGTTGACGGGGCAGTCGGAGGCTGCGCTGCAACCGCACGACCCACCCACGCAGGCGTGGCCGTTGTTGTTGCTCGTGCAGTCGGTGCAGGTCCCGCTTGCCGATCCGCACGTCCCCGGATTCGTGTCATCCGACGCGCACGTCGTGCCGTTGCAACACGTGCCGCTGCAGGGCTCCGTGGAGGAGCACGTCGTCGTGCAGGTGTTCTTCGTCGCGTCGTTCGTCGTGTCGCACGCCTTACCGCTCAGGCACTCCGTGCTGTCCGTGCAGCCGCACGTCCCGCCACCCGTCACGGGGAGGCACGAAGTGCCCACGCTATTGCTCGTGCACACGCTGCAAGTGTTGCCCGTCGACCCGCAGCCCAAGCTGGGGTCCGTCCCCACGACGCACGCCCCGCTCGCATTGCAGCAACCGCCGTTGCACGGGCTGGTCGTCGAGCACGCGGAGCTGCACTTGCCATTCGAGCCACACGCCATGTTGGCCGGGCAGTCGCTCGCCGAGGCGCAGCCGCACGCGTTGCCGATGCACTTGTCGCCGCCGTTGAGGCCGGACGTGCAGTCGGCGCAAGAACCGCCCGCCGCGCCACACGTGCTCGTCGCGGTATCGAGCGTTGCGCAAGCGCCCGCCGTCGTGCAGCACGTTCCGTTGCAGGCCTGCGTGCCGGAGCACGAGGTCGTGCACTGATTCGTCGCGGTGTTACAGGCGTAGCCGGTGGGGCAATCGGTCGTCTGCGTGCACCCGCACGATCCGCCTGCGCCCGCATCCGCGCCGGTGACGCACTTCGCACCCGCGGTTCCCGAGCACGCAGCGCACATGCCGCCGGGCGCGCCGCACGTCGGGGTGGCGGTGTCGGAGACTGCGCACGTGGAGGAGCTCGGGTCGCAGCACGTTCCATTGCAGAGTTGCGTCGTCGAGCACGACGACGTGCAGGTGTGCGTGCTCTGGTTGCACGAGTTCCCCGCCGGGCAGTCGCTCGCCTGGTTGCATCCACACGCGGTCCCGATGCAATTGTGACCGTTCGCGCTGCTCGTGCAGTCGGTGCAAGTCCCCCCGATCGGTCCGCAGGCCGTCGGCGTACCACCACCGCACGTCGTCCCGTTGCAGCACGAGCCGCTGCACGCCTGGGTCGCGGAGCACGAGACCGTACAGGTGTGAGTCGTCGTGTCGCACGCGCCGCCGCCCGCATCGCCTGCAGCACAATCGCTGGGGCTCGAACAGCCGCACGCACCGCCTCCCGTGACGACGCGGCACGAATTGCCGAGGCTGTCGGTCGAACAGTCCGTACAGGCCGAACCGGCGGCACCGCACGCGCCAGGAGCGGTCCCGCCGACACACGTGCCGGAGATGCCGCAGCAGCCGCCGTTGCAGAGCTGCGTCGTCGAGCACGAGGTCGTGCACTGGTGCGTGGTCGTGTCGCAGGCCTCGGTTGCAGGGCAATCGGTCGGCCCATTGCACCCGCAGCTTCCACCGTTCGACCCGACGACGCACTGCGCCCCGGCATCCGCCGCGATGCAGCTCGTGCAAGTGCCACCGCCGGCACCACACGCCGTGGGCACCTCGGGCGAAGCGCAGGTCGCTCCGTTGCAGCACGTCCCGTTGCACGGCTGACTCGCGCTACAGGAGCTCGTGCACTGATGCGTGGCGAGATCGCAGGCCTGGCCGGTGGGGCAACCTGACGAGCCGATACATCCGGCATCGGCGGCGTCGGAGCCCGTGTCGGGAATGTTCGAGTCGCTCTCGACGTCTTGCGCGACGTCGGCCGCAGCGTCGCCGCTGTCGGAAGGGAGCGTCGAGTCGCCCCCTGCGTCCGTGACGGGCTGGGCGTCGACCGAGCCATCGGGCGCCTCGGCGTCCTCGGTCTGCACGCCAGCATCGATCTTCGAGCGATCGAAGTCGGCGATGAGCTCACATCCGGCGGTCGCCGTGCTGACGAGCGCCAGAATACCGACGAGCAGAAACGCGCGATTCCGTAGCGTCATCGCCATCCTCCCGAGAAGATCAGAAACGAATCAAAGCGCCCGCGCCCGCACCGTGCTGCGTGATGATCGGCGTGGGGGTAATCGTGACCGCGTCGGCCCGCTTCGCGCGCGGCGTCGCGGAGGCCGCGGCCGGCGGCGGCGTATCGTCGTGCGACAGGAAGAGCACGGCGCTCGTCACGCCGAGCGTGACCGCGACGCCGAACGCCATGTCGGAAATGAGCGCCTTGTTCTCGCCATCGTCCGCGAGCGCCTCGGTGGGCGTCGAGTTGAACTTGCTGTGGTCGCTGAGCGCCATGATCCCGTAGACGGTGCCGACTCCCGCCGCTGCGACGGCGAGCCCGCCCGTGATCCATGCCGGGACCGTGCTGCGCGCCGGGGGAGCGGGCGGAGGCGCCGCGGGGGCCGTGGGCTCCGGCGTCGTAGCGACGACCGGCGGAGGAACGGGAGGGGGCGGTGCGCTCGTCGGGAGCGTGACCTTCACATCCTGCTTCGAGGCAAAGGTGACGTCGACGTCTTTGTCCACGGCGTCGTGCCCGGACGCCGTGAGGTGCAGCGTGTGATGCCCGGGCGGGATCTCCACGTCGGCCGGCGTCGCTCCAGGTTGCGGCTTTCCATCGACGGCGATCCCTGCACCCGCGGGCTCCGACGCTACGTGAATCTTCCCGGGGAGCTGCTTGATGGCCGTGACGCGCGCCCGGATCTCGTCGCCTTGGGTCGCCATCTTCGCGGGCACGTTCGCGAGAAAGCGCTCGTACGCGGTGACGGCGTCAGCAAAGTGGCCGAGGTTGTCGTGACAGAGACCGATGTAGCGCGCGGCCTGGGGTGTGGCCTTCACGGAGTCGGCGGCCTGGAAGTCGGAGAGCGCGCCGGCGTAGTCGCCCGCCTTGAACTTCGATTCGCCGTCCCCGTAGTGCTTCTTCGCCTCGGTGAGCTTCGCCTTCTCCGGATCTTCGGCGGCGGCGGCCGCGGCCTTCGGCTTGGGCTTCGGCTTCTGCGCCCACGCGCTCGGCACCGCACTGGTGAACGCCAGCGCCCCCACGACGACTCCTGCGATCACCCTCGCCCGTACGCCATCGTTCCGCGTCTTCAAGAGCCGCCTCCCTAGTCTAGACCGAGCCGCAACACTCGCGCGGCCTCGCCATGGGCTTCGCGCTCGAACCGCGCGTCATCCCAAAGGGAAAGGTACAGGAGCGCAACGCGCGAAAACAAGAACGCTTTACGTCCTCGCGTCCGCTCGTCCTCGTACCCGCCCTCACCAGGGAGGGCGGTGTGCGGCTGAGCCGAGCTGGGAGCCCCCGGGACCTAGTGTTCTTGCTCGCCGGCGGGGTGACTCGGCTCCACGAGCTCGATGAGGACGCCGCCCGTCGCCTTGGGATGCACGAAGGCGACTTTGTGACCGCGGGCGCCCGCGCGGGGGGCTTCGTCGATGAGCGGGACGCCGATCCCCTTGAGGAAGGCGAGCGCCTGCTCGATGCCTTCCACTTCGACCGCGATATGGTGCAACCCGGGCCCTCGCTTCTCGAGGAACTTCAGTAACCCGTCGTTGCCGCGCGGCGAGATCAGCTCGATGTTGCTCTCGCCGATGGGGAGAAGCACAGCCTCCGTCTTCTGCGAAGCGACCGTCTCGCGCCCTCGCCCCTCGAGCCCGAGGACCTCCTTGTACTTCGCAGCAGCGGCATCGATGTCGCTGACGCAGACGGCCACGTGGTCGATCTTCTTGATGCGGAATCCCGCCTTCGTGCTCATGGGCTTCTCTTTTAGCCATGAAACCGCGGCAGGCGCCACGCGCATCGAAGAACCGCGCACGAACGGCGCTTCGGCTATCCTTGTCGTTCATGACGCTCGAGTTTGGCGGGAGGGGGCGGCGCATGCGGCGCGCGGCGTGGAGCGCGGCCGCGACGGCGAGCGTCGCGTTCGTGCTGTTCGCGTGCGGCTCCGTGAAGCAGCGCGGCGAGCTGATGCTCGCGATGCAGACCGATCTCGAGCTCCCGAAGGACGTCGATACCGTCCGGATCGAGGTGACCGCGTACGGCAAGTCGCTCTTCGCGCAGAACTACGCCGTTGGTCCCGGAGGGGTGAAGATCCCAGCGACGCTCGGCATCGTTGGAGACCCCAGCAGCCCGGGGTCGCCCATCGAGGTTCGCGTCATCGCCAGTCAGGCGGGGACGTACCGCGTACTGCGCGACGTCACGACGACCGTGCCGCCCGATCGTACGGCCATCTTGCGCATGCCTCTCGCATGGCTCTGCTGGAATCAGGTGACGGCCGACTCGACGAATACTGCCCAGTCGACGTGCCCCGCGGACCAAACGTGCATCGCCGGCGAGTGCGTCGCGAACGCGCTCGACTCGACGGAGCTCGCTGACTTCGATCCGACGCAGGTGTTCGGCGGAAGCTCGGACGCGAGCGGCGGCGCGTGCCTCGACACGATCGCGTGCTTCGCGAACGGCGTCATCGCGGACGTCGACACGAGTGACTGCTCGATCCCGACTCCGACATCGACCGGCGCTGGGCTCAACGTCGCCATGATCCGGCAGCCCGGAGTTCCAGGCATCTGTAGCTCGGAAGCCTGCTACGTCCCCCTCGATGAGGACCCCCAGGAAGGGTGGACCAACACCGGCACGAAGATCATGCTCCCGCCGGCGGTGTGCAACCGACTGACGGCCCCGGCGACCCCCAAGCTGTCGATCCTCGGGGTCGTCGTGACGACGTCGTGCGCGACGAAGACAGCGTCGGTACCGACGTGCGGCCCCTGGTCTTCCGTCGGCGGCGGCACGGCCACCTTCGAAGCAGGAACGCCCCAGGGCTTCGACGCCGGCCCCAGCACCAACTTCGCGGGGACCTGGTTCAACGATGGGGCTCTCGGCACAGGGTGCGACGGAGCGCCGATCTCGTCGACGCTGACGATCACCCAGGCGGGCGACGGCAGCTACTCTGTCGCCACGAGCATCGGCTCGGTCGGCATGCTCGACGGAACCTGCGGGATCGTGACGACGGACGGGATCCCGGCGATGCTCGAGCCCGACGGAACCCTCACGTATGCGCAGCCGTTGACCTCCGTCTGCAGCTGCACCTCATCGAGCGACCAGGTGACCCTCGCTCTCTCGGCGAACGCAATTCTCACGTCGACCGAGACGTTCTCCGGGGTCGCCCAGTGCCCGACGACGACGAGCGTGGCAGACGACGCCGGCTCGACCGGCATCGCTGATGCGACGCTGGCTCCGCAGGACGCATCCACCAGCGGCGGTGGGAGCAGCAGCGGCGGGAGCGGCAGTGGGAGCGGCAGCGGTGGGTCGGGCGCACCGGGCGAGTCCTTCTGCTCGACGTGCGGGGGCGTGTCGTGCGCGGTCACCGGCACGTTCAACCGCATCGGAGGGAGCCCCGGCGAGGACGGCGGGACCTCGGCCTTCGATGCCTCCGCGCCCGAGACGGACGCCAGCACGTCCGCTGGAGACGGCGGTTCCACCGTGTGTGACCCCGAAACTTGCTCGGGTTGCTGCGACGGTACTGGAACGTGCCAGGACGGCTTTTCGAACACAGCGTGCGGGGAGAACGGAATCAGCTGCAGCAACTGCGCGGCGCTTGCCCAGACGTGCGGCGGCACCCCTGCGCAGTGCACCGGCGGCCCGTCGGACGCCGGGGTAGCCGACGCTGGCGGCCATCTTCCCGACGGGGGGTAGTCGCTACGGTCGCCTGCGCATCAGGACCGTGCGGTCGATCTCGAAGACCTTCTCCTTGACCTTCGCTGCGGCGTCCTTCTTCGAAAGCTCACTGGTGAAGAGGTCCGCGCCCTGCGCGAGGAGCTCCACCGCGCGCACGTTCTTCGTGCCGACGAGGCGGAACGTGACGAACGCCGATCGTGAGTCGTGCGGCGTAACGGCCAGGACCTTCGAGGCCGCGAAGAGAGTATCGCCCGCAACGACGCCGCTGGGATGCGCACCATTGTCGAACCGAGCGTCCCACACGACGTTGCCGCACGTGTCGCGGCTGGCAAGGGCCGCAACCCACGCGAAGACCAGCCCGCCATAGACCACGCGGGTGCCGGCGAAGCTCGCACCCCCTTTGCAGTAGACCTCGTCGAAGTGCAGCGGGTGCGAGTTGCGGAACAGAAACGCGAGCTGCATGTGCTCCGCGTCACTCACCGTCTTGCCGATGGAGTGAGCGATCACGTCACCCGTCTCGAAGTCTTCGACGAATCCCGCGAACCCTGCCTTGCGTGACGGGGCGCAGACCGCCTGGCGAAGCTCCGGCGGGAGCGTGTGCGCGTCGTCCTTCTTGGGCGTCGCGGGCGGATACGGCGGCTCCGGACGGTGGGCGAGCTTGCCGGCGCGCACGAGCGCTTTGCGCTCGAAGGTGCACACGACACGCCCATCTTGGTTCGTCAGCACGGTCCGCACATGGACGACGCCTCGATCGCCGGAGCTCGCCGGCTTCGAACCGAGCACCGTGCTCGACGCCGTCAGGGTGTCGCCCGCGAAGCACGCTTCGGGAAACCGGACATCCAGATACGCGAGGTGCGCGATCGCCTGCTCGCTCACGTCGTGAACGCTGAACGACAGGCCGAAGTTGAGCAGCAGCGTCGGGTGCATCGGCCGGTCGCGCAGTCCGAGCTCACGTGCGTAACGAGCGCTCGCGAAGGTGGGACACGCATCCTGGAAGTTCGCCTGGAACTGCCCGACCGTCCCGGCGTCGACCGTGACCTCCCACGGATGCTCGTACGTGGCGCCGACCTCGAAGTCTTCGAGGAGTCGCCCGTACTGGAACGTCTTTGCGCTCATGTTCGCCTCACGCCTCCAGCAAACGGCGCGCGATGACGTGCGCCTGAATCTCGTTGGCCCCTTCGAAGATCGACAGCACGCGCGCGTCGACGAGCAACCTGCTCGCCGTGTACTCCTCGGCGAAGCCGTTGCCGCCGTGGATCTGCACGCAGGCGTCCGCGGCTTCCCAGGCGCCGCGGGTGGCGAGCAGCTTCGCCATTCCGGCTTCGAGGTCGCACCGCTTGCCGCCATCCTTGCGCTTGGCCGCGTAGTACGTGAGCTGACGCGCAGCCTGGATCCGACACACGATGCGCGCGATCTTCCGCGCTACCCGCGGAAACTCGACGATCGGCCGGCCGAACTGGACGCGTGCCTGCGCATAGCTCATCGCTTCCTCGAGCGCCGCCTGCGCCACGCCGACGCCGCGCGCCGCCGTCTGGATGCGCGCGCTCTCGAACGTCGCCATGAGCTGCTTGAACCCCTGCCCCTCGACCCCACCGAGGAGCGCGTTCGCGGGGAGCTCGAAGCCATCGAACGAGAGCTCGTACTCCTTCATTCCGCGGTACCCCAGCACCTTGATCTCGGTGCCGGAGAGCCCGGCGTCTACGAAGGCCGCGTCATCGCGCGTCTTCTCCGCGAGGAACATCGAAAGCCCACCGTAGCCGCCGTCGTCGGGCTTCGTGCGCGCGAGCAGCGTCATCAGATCCGCGCGCGAAGCGTGCGTGATCCACGTCTTCTGCCCCTGGACGTGCCACGCGCCATCCCTCAACACCGCCCTCGTCTGGATGTGCGCGAGATCCGAGCCGTGGTTCGGCTCCGTGAACACCGCGGTCGGCAACACCTCTCCGGCAGCGATCTTGGGGAGCCAGTGGCTCTTCTGCTCGTCGGTGCCACCGCCGAGGATCAGCTCTGCCGCGATCTCCGCACGGGTCCCGAGCGACCCGACGCCGATGTAGCCGCGTGACAGCTCCTCGGTGACGACGCACATCGCGATCTTGCCGAGTCCGAGCCCGCCGTAGGCTTCGGGGATCGTCAGCGCGAAGACGCCGAGCTCGCTCATCTTCGTCAGGAGCTCCATCGGGATGAGCACGTCGCGCCTGTGCACGTCCTGGGCGATCGGCTTCACCTCGCGGTCGACGAATTTTCTGAACTCGCGTTGCGTCTGCACCAGCGTGTCGTCGCCGAGTCCGAGCGCACCCCCTCCACGTTCACGCGCGATGCGCGTGATCTCCATCCAAACGCCTGCGCGCGTCCGCTCCTCGCTCCAAGCCGAGACCTGCGGGCTGGCGATCGAGTCGCGGACGGCCGCCTCGTCGACCCCCATCTCCGCCAGCGGGATCAGCTCCGTCTGGCCGAGGTCGACCCCGCCTCGCAGTGCGCGGACGAGCTCGGCCACGTACGTCTCGGCGATCCGCGTCTCGTATTCTCCCCCCTCGCCGCTCGCGTTCACCGCCGCCGCCCACGCCACGATCTGCTGCGCGGCATGGAGCTCGGACGCGAGAAACGCCAGGGCGTGCGCCGCCAGCTGCTCGTCGTCGAGCTTTCGAGCGACGATCTTCCCGCCTTCGCTGACGCGCGCCTTGACCCGCTCGCGCGCCGTTTCGTAGAGCCGCCCTAGCTGAGTGAGTGCGTTTTCCGCGCTCATGCCAGGTGCAGCTCCTTCGCCGTCGCCTCGTCGAGTCGGCCGAGCGCGTACGCGATTTTCAGCGCCACGCGGTAGATGCGATCGGTCGCGCGATCGCTCATCTTCCCCTTGATCATGACGGCGCCACGCCCTTCGCGCTCCGCCTGGAGAAACGCCTTCGCGGCATCGATCGCCTCGTTGATGACGTCGTCCCCCATGGAGAAGACGTCGAGCGCGATCTGCGTCTGGGCCGGGATGCCGGTCCACTTGCCACTGAAGCCCATTTCCTTGGCGTACTCCGCGTCGCGCTTGCACTCGGCGAGCGCCTCCTTCTGCTCGGCCTCGGTCTTCTCTTTCGTCGGGTAGTTGAGCGTCATTTCCGCGATCGCAGGGATGCCGACGCTGGCGGCCGCCTTGACGATGCGCGCGCGGGCGTGATCGACGAGCGGGTGGTCGGTGCGATAGGGCACCCCGACCATGCGCAGCGAGCCCCAGTAGTCGAACGCGCCGAAGATGAGCGCCACGAGGCGCCTGCTCGAGCGCGCGATCTCGAAGACACGCTCCTCGGCGTTCGCGCTCTCGATGAGGACCTCCAGGCGGATCTTCCCCTCCGGCAACCCGAGGTGCTGCTCCAGTGACGTCAGGGTGTGGTCGATGGAGACGACCTCGTCGGGGCTCTCGATCTTCGGATAGATGAGGCCATCCAGCTTCGCTCCGCAGCGCGTGACGACGTCGATGATGTCCGTGTGCCCGGGGTCGAGCGCGAGCCCCCGCGGGCGGAAGAACCGGAGGCGGCGCCCCCAATCGAGGTCGTTCACGGCGCGGACCACGTTGTCCCGCCCCTGTTTCAGCAACCCTTCGTTGCCGCGCGGGATCGAGTCCTCGAGGTCGAGCATCACGAGGTTCGCCGCGCTCTTGGTGGCCGCCGTCTCGACGTACTTGGCGACCGTCGCCGGCGTCGTGAGGTGGGCCATCTGAACGAGGTACTTCGCCTCGAGGTCGATGATTCGCTCCGCGTCTTGCGCCACGAGCTTCATGTTCCGTTCGCGGGCCGCCGTTTCGATCGTGATGCTCACGCGGATCCTCCTCGTCTTCTACCTGTGCCGTCTTCGTCGCCCGCGATTGGCCGCGGTGGCGATCGAAGCGGCCAAAACCATAGTGCCCGTGCTGCACCGCGGCAACCCGTGCGCCAGCGGCGCGTCGGCGGGCAGCGCGATTGTGCGATTACCGCAGAACCTTGTACCCTCCGTTGGCCATGACGCGCGAGACCGTGAGCGATGAGGCGGTCACTGTGCCGCCGCCGCCGCCATCAATCACCGTCACCGCGGAAATCGCGGCTCCCGAGCCGACCCCCAGCGAATCGGCCACGGCGTTCGGAGTCGAGCTCGCGGACGGGGTGCGCGGGGCGAGCCGCAGGGCCTTCCTGCTCGTTCACCAGGGATACGGTCCCCGGGCCATCGAGATGAACGACGGCGACGAGGTGGCGTTCGGCCGCGCCAGCACGTCGACGGTGGCCATCGACGACCCTCGCGTGTCGCGCCACCACGCCCGCCTCTTCCGCCAAGGGCCGATCCTGCTCTGCGAGGATCTCGCGAGCCGCAACGGTACGAAGGTGAACGGCGCGACGCTCAAGAACCAGAGGCGCATGGTCGTGAGCGGCGACGCGATCCGCGTCGGCGTCTGCGAGGTCTTCGTCGCGTCGGCGATTGCGCCGTCGCCGGCGGACGACGACGGCTCGATCGGCGTCGTGGTCGCGGACGCCAAGATGCGCGACGTGTTCTCCCTCGCCAAGCAACTCGCGAGCGCCGACACCTCGGTGCTCGTCCAGGGCGAGGCCGGGGTCGGAAAGAAGGTCGTCGCTCAGCAGATTCACCGGTGGAGCGCGCGCGAGCACGAGCCCTTCGTTCGGGTCGACTGCGCGAACCTTCCCGACATGCTGCTCGAGGGGGCGCTGTTCGGCTACGAAGGGGGGGGCGGGATGCCACGCGAGGTCGGCCTCCTCGAGGCGGCGAGCGGCGGGACGCTCCTCCTCGACGGCGTGGGCGAGCTCTCCGCTGGAGCGCAGGCGAAGCTGATGGCAGCGCTCGAATCGCGGCGAATCGTGCGCCTCGGCGGCAAGGCCGAGATTTCGATCGACGTGCGCGTGCTCGGCGCGACGCACCGCGATCTCCCCTCCGAGGTCGCGGCGAAGCGCTTCCGCGAAGATCTCTACTACTCGATCAGCTCCTTCACGCTCCGCGTGCCACCGCTGCGCGAGCGCGCGGTCGAGATCGATCTCTTCGCGCACCTCTTCGCGCTCCGCTTCGCCGAGCAAGGTGGTCGCGCCGGCATGCAGCTCAGCGACCAGGCCGCGGCCGCCTTGGCGAAGTACGAGTGGCCAGGGAACGTCACGGAGCTGCGGGCCGCGATTCGCGACGCCGTTCTCGCGTCGCAACCCGCCGACGCGATCGACGTGGCGAGCTTGCCCGAAGCGATCCGACGAAGGCCGAGCATTCGCGCGAGCGTCTGAGCTTCGGCGCCGCCATCGTGGCGGTCGCCTTCGTGAACGATGCGCACTATCCTCGCGCCCGTTCTCATGGAGACCAGACGCATGCCCGTTCGCGATTCGGTTCGCCTGCTCGCCCCTCTCACGCTTGCCGCCCTGGCGGGGCTGAGCGGGTGCGCGCCTACGCTCGCGCAGCCGTTCGACCAGTGGAAGGGAGCGTCGATCACCGTCTACCGCCTCCAGAATTACGAGCCGCCGCCGACGCAGACCGGGGCGACGTTCACCATCCCGCCTCAGATCCAGTCGTGGGTTCAGGGCGCGGCTGCGCTCCTCCCGCCGGGGCTCATCCCGCCGGGGCTCATCCCCGGGAGCGCACCGCCACCGCCGTCGAGCGCGCAGGATCTTCGCTTCCACGGATTCCGTGTCCTTCAGTGGAAGACCGTCGCCGACCAGAAGACCCACGACGAGATTCTCAACATCCTGGGGCACGCCTCGAGCTTCGGCACGCCGGGCGCAGTGTGCCCGTACGACGAGTTCGGCTTCGCGATTCAACCCGCGCCCGGCTCCCCGACCAACGACGTGCTCGTCTCACTGTCCTGCGAGCAGGTCCAGGCGTTCAACTTCCAGTGGCCCTACGCAGTCGCGGGCCTGACGCCCGACACGGCGAAGCGCATCATCGCCGTCGCGCAAACCACCTTCGCCCAGTAGAGACGCCGGCACGCCGTGACTACCACGCGCCCCCTCGTCTCCTACGAACCGAACCCGGTCCTGGCGTGGCTCTACCACCGCTTCTTCGAGCACATCGAGGTCGATACGGCGTGGATCCAGGCGGTCCGGGAGGCCGAGTCGCGCGGAACGGTGGTCTACGCGCTCCGAAGCTTGTCGTTCGTCGACTTCTTCGCGCTCGATTACCTGACGAAGCGCTACATGCTCCCGCAGGTCCGCTTCGCCAACGACCTCGGGCTCTGGATCCTGGAGCCGATGGGGCGCGGGTGGCTGCAAGCGCTGAAGCCGCGAGACGAAATCGGCGACGCGGAGGACTTGCGCCAGGCCGTGCTCGAAGGGTCGTCCGCCGCCCTCTTCCTGAAGCGGCCGCCCCCTCCGGTCTTCGGTTCACGGCGCGGGAAGATCGAGGGCGATCCGTATCTCCGGGCGCTGTTCGAGGCGCAACGGACGAGCGACAAGCCGATCCTCATCGTGCCGCAGGTGTTCGTCTGGTCGCGTAGCCCCGATCACGCGCAGCACTCGATCGTGGACGCCGTGCTCGGCCCGAGCGAGTGGCCGGGGAAGGTCCGGACGATCGCACAGTTCCTCGCGAACTACCGCGACGTCACGCTGCGCGCGGGGGAGCCGGTCGACCTGCGTCAGTTCCTCGCGCACGAGACGAACGCCGCGCCGTCCGACGACGTGATCGTGCGCCGGCTCACGTACACGCTCCTGCGACGACTCGAGCGTGAGAGGCGCGCCATCATCGGTCCGACGAAGAAACCGGCGGATCGGCTGCGCGACGAGGTCATTCGCAGCCCGAAGCTCCAGAAGATCATCGCCGACATGGCCGGCGAAGGGGACGCCGAGCGGCAGGTCATCACGCTCCGCGCCCTTTCGATGCTGCGCGAGATGGAGTCGGCGCTCGACCTGGCCTCGGTGAAGGCGATCGAGCCTTGGTTCCAGGGGGCGATGTCGCGGATGTACGCGGACATCGAGCTCGACGAGGAGGGGCTGGCGCGCCTTCGCGAGAAGTCGAAGGACGGGACGCTCGTGCTCCTGCCGAGCCACAAGTCGCACGTCGACTACATGGTGCTCACGCACGTCTTCCTGAACCACAAGCTCCAGCTCCCGCTCATCGCTGCCGGCGACAACCTGAACTTCTTCCCGCTGGGGGCCATCTTCCGACGCGCGGGCGCCTTCTACATTCGCCGCAGCTTCGGCAGCGATCGACTGTACGGCGCCGTCGTGGATGCCTACGTCCGGCGCTTGATCAAGGACGGGTGGTCGCTCGAGTTCTTCCTCGAAGGGGGACGTTCGCGGAGCGGCAAGCTCCTCTCGCCCAAAGTCGGCCTCCTGTCGCTGGTGGTCGATGCCGCGCTCGCGGTCTCGGAGAAGGCCGTCTACTTCGTCCCGATCTCGATCGGGTACGAGCGGGTCGTGGAGGAGAAAGCCTTCGTTCGCGAGCTCACGGGGGGCGAGAAGTCGAAGGAGGACATCGGCGGCCTGCTCGCGGGCGCCAACGCGATCGCGCAGCGCTATGGGCGACTCAACGTCCAGTTCGGCCAGACGCTGTCGCTCCGCGAGGTGCTGAAAGAGATCGATCCGAAGGCGTCGATCGACGGCGACACGAAGCTCACGCCGCCGAAGCGACGCGCTCTCGTCACGCGTCTCGCGTACCTCACGATGAACGAGATCAACCGCGTC
>Ga0302319_10000451_pt1 | contig 92714 bp, 83 predicted proteins | sample Bog_T0_2_FD_203319 | JGI IMG/M metagenome (GOLD analysis project Ga0302319, IMG submission 203319) | Peat permafrost microbial communities from Stordalen Mire near Abisko, Sweden - Bog_T0_2 | ecosystem: Environmental > Terrestrial > Soil > Wetlands > Peat | place: Sweden: Abisko, Stordalen Mire... | reverse complement strand
CATCCGCTACTACAACACGGATAGAATGCACTCGTCACTCAACTACATGAGCCCAGAAGAATTCGAAGAATGGCTCAAGAAAAACGACCCATCTTGATGTGTGTCCAACTTAAGGGTTGCATTCCAATAATAACCAAAAAGAAAAACTAGGGGGTTTATGAACACTTGGGTAAAGGAAGCCTGAAAAGCATGAACGGTCCTTAGAATCCATCGTAAATCCCAAATGCTTCGCGCATTTGGGATCGGGTGAATAGACTTAGACCCAGTCGGGAACGAAGATCCTGCTTATTCGAACTTGCGATGATTCTCAACGAACATCTTGTTCAGTTCGTTCGCCTTTTGGTCGTAGGCTTCAGAATCGCTCCACGTAGCGCGGGGATGAAGAAGATCGCTCGGCACGTCAGGACACGACGTCGGCACGTTCAACCCAAATACCGGATCCAATTCGTACGTGACATTGTCGAGTTGCCCACTGAACGCGGCATGAAGCATCGCACGGGTGTCATGAAGCTTGATTCGAGTTCCGATTCCGTATGGGCCACCCGTCCAACCGGTATTGACAAGCCAGACCTTAGCATGGTGGCGCTCGATCTTCTCACCCAAGAGCTTTGCATAAACTCGTGGCGGGAGAGGAAGAAATGGCTGTCCGAAACAGGCCGAGAATGTTATGCCCGGCTCAGTAATTCCGGCTTCCGTCCCGGCCACCTTTGCGGTGTAACCGTTCAGAAAATAGAACATCGCCTGTTCTGAAGTAAGGCAAGATATGGGCGGTAGAACTCCAAGCGCATCACAGGTCAGAAACACGATGTTCTTAGGATGATCGCCTACACTGGGAATCTGGGCGTTCGGTATGAACTCGATGGGATATGCCGCTCGAGTATTCTCTGTTAAGCTGGCATCGTTGTAGTCGGGAGTGTTGTCGTCCCGGACCGTGACATTTTCCAGGATCGAACCCCGCTGAATCGCATCCCAGATCTCCGGTTCTTGTTCCTGACTGAGCTTGATACACTTTGCGTAACAGCCTCCTTCGACGTTGAAGACACCCGAGTCGGTCCAGCCATGTTCATCGTCACCGATCAAGCTCCTTTCGGGGTCTGCCGACAGAGTCGTCTTTCCGGTACCGCTCAGACCGAAGAATAGAGCGGTATCTCCGCTTGGTCCGATATTCGCCGAGCAGTGCATCCCAAGGATTCCTTTGAGCGGAAGGATGTAGTTCATGATTGTGAACACCGACTTCTTCATCTCGCCCGCGTACTGGGTGCCCGCAATCAGAACTTGATTTTCGGCAAAATTCAGGGCAATGACGGCGTCTCCGGGAGTTCCGTCTCTTACCGGATCAACCTCCATCTTGCCAAAGTCCACGACTGTCCAATCTGGCTCAAAATTCGCTAACTCCTCTAATGTAGGTCGAATTAGAAGCTGTTTAATGAACAGGGCGTGATAGGCGCGTTCGACGATAAACCGGACACTTATTCGATGCTCAGGGTCCGCTCCCGCGAAAGTATCGATAACGTATAGATCTCGCCCTTCGATATAGCGGTTGAACCTATCTCGAAGTCGATCAAATCCTTCGGGCGTAACGGCATTATTGGCTTCCCACCAGACGTTTTCCTCGCTCGTAGATTCTCGGACAATCTGTTTGTACTTGGGAACCCGGCCGGTGTATTTGCCCGAATAGGCGACGACTGCGCCATTGGTGATGAGTTTGCATCCATCGTCGGCAATACAGTCAGCTATCAGAGAATCAACGCTAGGATTCGAAATGATCGCACGAGCAGAGTCAAGGTTCATATAAGGAGTGAATGTAGCGGTCACGGCATCTTTGACGTATCGCATCCGTTTCGGTTCGCATATAATGCGCGTCGGCTCTCGGATCACAAAAATTGTACCCCTCGTGCGCTTCGGCGAAGCAGACCACCCAACGTAGGCTGACTTGGCGCGATGAGCGCGATTCAACCTGTAGCGAGTCCTTCCCGAAAAGGTCTGGACTTATTCGGCAAGCAGATCCTCCCGCCTTGTTGGTTACAGCCAGGGTTTTCGCTTGGCTCGTCGCGGAGGATGGCGACGACGACGAGTTTTCACCATCGCCTCGGTGATTTCCATGTACATGATGCCACGGGCCTTTAGTCCATTCATAATGCCCATTTTTTGCTCTTTGGCACAATTGCTCACTCCCCTCAGGAGTACTCGAATGACCTTCGCCTTCCTTTTTTCAGCTGCATTTGTGAGGGCCCATTCGACTCCCATCCTTAGATCGGCCATAAAGGGCACTGCCTCAAACAGCTCCCGCTTTAGGGCTCGCTGGCCGCTTAAATAGGGCGTGATTCGCTGCGCCATGTCGCTCCAAACCTTTCCTCCGCGGAAAATTCCCACACACATGTCGCATTGCTCACCTAGAAGGGGGCGAATAATGTCATCGATATGCTGGCCCTTTAGTCCGCCGAGGTCGGCATCGACGAACGCGACAATCGGCGCCTTCGTCGCCTGCACTCCGGCGACCAGCGCTCCGCCCTTTCCCCGGTTCGCTTTCAGCTTGAGAACACGGACGCCCTCGACGGTTCGGGCAATTTCCGCAGTGTGGTCCTTGCTCCCGTCATCGACCACGATAATCTCGGTCTTAAGCTTTGAAGCCTTGGCAGCATAAAGCACACCGAGAATCCGCTGTTCTTCGTTGAACGCGGGGATGATAATCGCTACGCTTCGTTTCGGGGTCTCAGCCATTGAATAAACAGGTTTGAAGATATCTCAAATCAAACCACGCCCCTCCAAACGTGCCCGAACACGACTCTCCACACGGCTGCCTGCTTGGTTCCATGAGGAACCTAGGTTACCGAGGACACCATGCGAGGATGCCAGCAAACGAACATTTCGGTGGGAGTGTTGAGGCTTCCACCGACGTTTATAAGGTTCATCGCCTCTCATGAAATCAAAATGCAACATCCCTGATTCGATTGCGCGCCGGATGGTATAGGCGACAAGCAATGTTCCTGGAGACACTGAACCTTTCTCTGGATCAAATCCGGCCTGATAGTAATAAGTCGTATTGCCCTTTGCCATCGCATAGATCGCACCGATGGGACTGTCGTCCAAACGCAGCACACTCAGCCAAAGCCAGCCATTCTGCGAAGCTTTGACTGCCCATTCTTTATGGAAGTTGATCGATTTTCCTAAAAAAGCCCCCGGGAGCCCACGCTTTCGCCATCGAAGTTTGTGTTGTTCAAAGAGTATGTCCATTCCTTCGGATATTCGTTCGAACGGAACTGGCTCGATTTGAGCTCGCCCTGTCTTGAAAAGGGACTTGTCGAGCTTGCGAACGTCGTAACGCAGACTCTTACTCAAAGTTTCAAGATACGCCTCGTAAGTTTTCGGCAAGTCCAATACCAGGCATGTGGCTTGATCGATTCTCTTACCTGGAAACGCACCGGCAAAGACGCGGGTTTCACGAACCTGATGCAGATCGACTAAGTCGACGTTTTTGGCTGATTGAATTGCCTCGGATACAGCGCCTGCAACCGCCTCTTCGTAACCCAGACGGGCTACTGGGTGAAGATAGTCAGACGGGCCGATTCCCATGGGGCGTAACGTTCGCCAAGGACCACGGGTGCGCATGAGTGGCATGAGCCCGACCAATTCGCTACCATCATAGACGGCGACAACCTGTGGCTCCCGAAAACCTCCGTAGTGCTTCCACCACGTTTGATGCCATTCAAATGTCTGAAACGGCGTTGCGCTGGGTGCGTCGCTCGCAAGCTCTCGCCAAGGGGCACTTAGCTCCTCAAAAAGTCTTACACCGGTGTGAACATCGGCCCGAAGCATTTTCATAGTATAGACGGCGTCTCCCTGACAGCTTTCCTACTGGAGGGATGATTCCAATGGGACTCCGGCGCGTTCAAAACTCGGCAATCGAATTTGCCACATAAGCGGCCTGATCGGGAGAAAGATGCTGATGAATCGGCAAGTTGAGAATCTCCTTCGCGGTTTTCTCTGTTTGGGGGAGGGATCCGGGTCCATTTCCAAACTCAGCATAGGGAGCATGGAAGTGGATAGGTACCGGATAGTAGATCATCGAATCGATTCCGCGCTGCTTCAAAAAGGCTTGGAGTTCATCTCGTCGCTCGGTTCGAATACTGAACTGATGAAAAGTGTTGTTGTTTCCTGGCGACGTGATTGGGAGCACGACGGGTGCGTTCGACAGGATTTCGTGGTAGATCTCCGCCAGCTTCGCGCGTCGTCGGTTCCATTCGTCGAACTTCGTGAGCTTGACACGAAGAATAGCGGCCTGGATCTCATCCATTCGCGACGTATATCCAATGTGGTCGTAATAATATCGCTCCCGACCCATCCCGTGAACGCGGATTGACCGACACGCAGTTGCTATCTCGTCGTCGTTCGTCAGAATGAGACCAGCATCTCCAGCCGCGCCTAGGTTCTTGGTGATGTAAAAGCTGAATCCAGCGCCGATTCCGAAGTTGCCCGCAGGCTTACCGTTGAAGTTGCTTCCGATAGCTTGGGCGGCATCTTCAATTACCGCCAAATTGTGCTCCTTCGCGATCGCATCGATTGCAGTTACGTCCGCAAGCTGGCCAAAAAGATGGATCGGTTGAATGGCCTTTGTTCTTGGCGTAATTGCGGCCGCGATTTTCTGTGGGTCGATGCAAAAGGTGGCGGGGTCTATATCGACGAAGACGGGTCTGGCCCCGGTTTGAACAATTGTCTCGACGCTCGCCACGAAGGTAAACGCGCTAGTGATGACTTCGTCACCGGCGCCGATTCCCGCCGCATCCATGATAATCCGCAATGCATCCGTACCTGAATTCACGGCAATGCCGTGCTTTACATGGTGCAGCGCGGCAAGTTCCTCCTCAATGAGGCGGTGATTTTCACCCATCGAATAGGACCCGCTGGACATGACGGCATGGACCGCATCGTCTAACGGTTGCTGCAACTCGTCGTACTGAGCTTTGATATCGTAGAAAGGAACTCGCATGAAACTTTCGGGATGCGCCTTATTGTGGCGCATCCGAGAGTTCGAGTGACGTAAGGGTCCCTCAAGTGGCGGGAACCGCGGATGGGATATACAATCGAGACTACGGGACTTTCCTGGTAAGCACTTCGTTATCAAGCACCACTGCGAGAGTCTGTCCGTCTTCTGACCATGTGCTTGCCGAATAGAGGTTGAACGCCGAACGCGTAATCAGCTTAGTTGGACGGATTGCCGTCCCGCGAAGGGACAGTGTCGTGCAAACAGACTCAAACCGCATCTGCTTTTCCATCTCGCGTAAGCGAGATCTCAAGCTCTTGCTGACTGAGCCTTGGTTGAAACCACCGAGTTCCGCGTAGCGGCTCATCAGTCCGGGCTGGCTGGCATCCACCACACCGACAAACGCGATGCGGCTGCCGTCGGGGGAGACAGAAAGGGATGTCGGCCAAGTGAACCGCCCTTCAGCTCCAAGCGCCTCGGCAACGGTCGCGTTGCCAAACACGGTTGGAGTCCCAATTAAGTCCATCGGGCATTCCTTGATGAGTATTTGAGCGTCGGGAACATTATTAGGCAAGGTCGTGCTCCTTGTCTCCGCCCATAAGACCGACTGTCTCGATCGATCCACGCCGAACACGCAGACATTGCCTTCGACACTCTTTGACGACAGGTCGCCATGTTGGATCGATATGATTTTGTGGGCCGAAGCGAATGCCAGATCACGGCCATTCCCGACCCAGACGGCATATTTGGGCTCCTCCGGCAGTTGATAGGCGCGAACGACCGATAGAGACGGGATGTGAATCACAGTGGCCTTAGAGCCCCGGCAACCCGCCAATTCGGAACTGTCAGGTTTCCACGCAAAGGGTGGAGAAACCAGGGGGAGCTTCACCAACCTACCGCTTGAGCGCTCGATGAGCAAGGCTCGCTTCGGTTGGGAAACGGCAATCCATTTCCCATCTGGAGAAAAGACGGGAGATTGGGCTCCTTCAAGCGAAATCACCCGGTCCACTTGCTTTCCGCTGGCATCCCGCAGGATCAGTCTGCCGTTTTCTGTGAGCGCGACGGTCTTACCGTCCGGCGATATGTCAGCCTGAATAGGGGGTTGGCACCCAGTCAAGCAACCGACGACACACACGAGGACAAGCAGCCCTGTGCTTAATTTAGCCATAATTCAACACCTCCAGTGTTGGCCGCGGCAGCTCTTGTTCCACCGCAAGTACATTGAACAACACCTTTGGCAAAAGCGCTAAAAAAAGTTTTCCAGAGTTTTCTGGGTAGGGTAATAGTTAAGGTGGATGGAAGCGATTTGAATTCGGCGATCGATCCTATACGCAATTTGCTTCCATCCATTCCAGAGAACTGGATTGGACAGAATCGCAAAGCCGCACACTGGACCGTTCCAAGTTCCAACTTTTCTGTCGATTTACCGGGATGTTTCCGCCGACGATGTGGAGATTCGGTCTCAAAAGCCTTAAATAAGTATCAATCATGCCTTTAAATCTTCCTGTAGTGTTAGCCAGCGGATCACCGCGACGACGTGACCTTTTGTTGGAGCTGGTTACGGATTTCGAGATCTTTGTGCCTGATGTCGACGAGGAGGCCTTGACCGTCGCCGATCCATACGCCACTGCCGAGTCGCTTGCTCAGGCTAAGGCGCGAACCGTTTTCGCGGTTCGACCCGATTCGCTAGTTATCGGTGGGGACACAGTCGTGGCCCTTCCGCTAAAGGAAGGGGGATTCACGCAGTTTTCAAAACCTACGTCGAATGCTGACGCCGTAAAGATGCTTACGGCTCTCTCTGGCCAGACCCATTGGGTGATTACGGCACTTTGCCTTGTGTGGGCGGACGGTGAAATTGTGTTTAGCGATACGACGAAGGTTACTTTCCGGAAGTTGACCGCGAAAGAAATCAAAGAGTATGTTGCTACGGGCATTCCGATGGACAAGGCCGGTGGCTACGCCATTCAGGAAGGAGCAAACAAGTTCGTAACGTCCGTCGATGGCTCCGAGTCGACGGTGATCGGGCTGCCGACAGAACGGTTGATACAAGCGTTTGACGAGCTAAAAACGAAGAGCGGCTAGGGCTCTTGCTCCCTAACCGCTCCGCAAGCCTTCAAAGGCGAACTTCGAACTAGCTCTTCTTCTTCATCGCGCCAGCTTTGACAGTCGACTTTTTGGCCATCGCGCCCATCTTCGTCGACTTCTTCTTCATGTGGCTCTTCATGTGGCTCTTCATTGCAGGCTTCTTAGCCATCGCGGTCTTAGTCATTGGACCCTGCCCGAATGCGATGGCAGAGAGCGCTAATGCGGAAACAATTGTAAGGCTAATAATCTTTTTCATAGTCGTTTTTCTCCTGTAACTTGGCGAAGTACCTGGCAACATCCCAGTCAGCCATAGCCATTGTAAAGCAAAAGACCTTACGAATGCAGGAAGTTCCACCGTTTTTTGAAAGTTTCTGAGCTATCAAGGGCAAATTGACGAATGGAGTCAATTGCCCCCAATTAGACTTTTACACGCTGTTCGGGAACATAGCCCCGGCCAATCGCATGAGCATTAGCACGGGCTTTATCCGCCAAGTCCGGTCTCTTTGAGTGATCGTACAGTAAAGCGGCAGTGAACCACCCACGTCTGATACGTTCCGGTCGGTATCGCAGAAAGAGCTGCCCTGACTGAGAACTTGGGTCAACTTGAACTCTCTGTGTGATGGCAATGGCATCCTCGACAAGGCGCGCCAATTCCAAATCCTTCCCCTTACCCCGCCCGGCAGGCACAATCTCATCGAGAACCCCGTAAAGGATGGGCGCTCCGTCTACGGGTCTGACATCGAATACGGTGCGTGCCAATTTGATGGCCTCTTCGACCTGGCCCAACTCCGACAAGACCCGAGCCAAATGAAGGCTGTCGTTCACCCGTCGATCTTCGTTGTGGTTTCTCTTTGCCCATTCCACCGCGATTTCAAGCGCAACCTTGGCATCCGGCCATCGATGCGCAGTAACTAGAACTTCAGCATATTTCCAGGCCTTGGCTGGCTCGATCCGATCCGCTGTATATCCCTTCAGGAGACCCTCGGCAGCCTGCTGCATGAGTTCCCGGTACTCCTTGTCCGTAATTTCTTGGTGCCACACATGAATCTGTAGAGAATCTGAAATCGAGCCAAGCTGGTCTTTCATATTGTCCGCCGACAACGGACCGACATCATCGGGATCGTTCGGATTCGGCAATGTACTCGTTTGGCAACCGAAAAGCACCGCAACGAGCGACAGTAAGAGGACGGGACGAATTCTCATAACTATCCGGTTGAGTGGCTTATTTGACTAAGTACCGATCATCGCTGAAAAGAGCGTCACGATAGATTTCGCTTCCTGAGAAAGTTAACATCGTCTTTCCCTTAAGTTTCATTCCATCGAACGGAGTGTTCTTACTCTTGCTAAACGTCTTATGGCGATCAAACGTCCACTCACAATTTGGATCAATCACACAAACCTGTGCAACAGGCGACTCGCCCGACCTAAAAGTTCCTGCATCCAGACGGAGGATTTGGGCAGGCTTGGTGCTAAGTTTGTTGATCGTTTCTAGCGGGCTCAGGACTCCGGTATGAGTCAACAAGGTCAGCGTAACACCGACCGCCGACTCGAGTTGTGCCGAGCCGAATGGCGCTTCCTCAAAGGGAACGTCTACTTCGTGGGACGCGTGCGGAGAATGGTCGCTGGCGATACAATCGATCGTGCCATCGGTAAGGCCCTGAACCAATAGGTCTATGTCGACCTGAGTTCTCAACGGCGGCAATATCTTGAATCGGGTGTCAAATTCGCCGACATGTTCATCGGTGAAAGCGAAGTGCATGGGACAGATCTCACACGTAACCGGCGCCCCAAGGAACTTCGCTTGGCGAACCATCTCAACCGCACCCCAAGTACTCACCCTCATAATGTGAAGCTGGCACCCGGTGTGAAGCGAAAGCAAACAATTCCGGACGACTGCAATCTCTTCCGCAGAGCGAGGTATCCCCTTTAAGCCGAGCATGGCACTCATCGCTCCTTCATGCATGCTTCCACCCTTGGTCAGGTTAGTGTCTTCGCAATGAGCCATAATCGGGAGATCGAGTTGAACGCAAAACTCCATTGCCTGAGTCATCACCCGGGCGTTTTGGATGGGAAATCCTTCATCGCTGGCCGCAATAATCCCAGCCCTTTTGAGCGCAGATAGGTCCGCAAGTTCCTCGCCTCTCATGCCGCGTGTCAGAGCCCCGACCGGCGCCACAAAGACGCCTCCCGATTCTGGAGAAGCCGCCCGGTCAAGGATGAAATCGACAAGAGCCGGACTGTCGAGCGGAGGATTGGTGTTCGGCATACAGCAGATCGTGGTGTAACCGCCCGCAGCTGCCGCTTGAGTTCCGCTTACGATCGTCTCCTTGTGCTCGTCGCCTGGTTCTCGCAGATGAACGTGTGGGTCGACCAGTCCAGGACTGATCCACATCCCGGTACAGTCGTAAACCTCGTCGACCTCCGCTTGGGCTACTTCAGTGCCAATACCGACGATTTGATCGTCCTCGATCAGGAGGCTTGATACTTGGTCCAAGTCCTGTGAAGGGTCAAGGATACGGCCATTTTTCAGCAGCGTTCTCAAAGCTAATTGTTCTCCCGTTCGAATGTGTCAGCCAAAATCGCAATCCCTTCCTATTCTTCGGCAACCTGGTCATGGCGGGCTTCATCCTGAGTAAACGCCCAATACAGGGAAGCCATTCTCACAAATACGCCGTTCTCGACTTGTGACGTGATGGCGGATCGTTCTCCGTCGGCAGCCACGTCGTCAACTTCTATTCCACGGTTTAGGGGGCCAGGATGCATCACGAGGCAGTCTGGCTGGGCGTACCTCAACGTGTCCTTGTTGACTTGATACATCGCAGCGTACTCGCCGATTGAACTGAGCATGCCCTCGCTCATCCGTTCTTTTTGAAGACGAAGGGTGATGACCACGTCCGCATTGGCAATTCCGGTAGCCAGGTCGTAAAACACTGCGCCAGGAAGCAAGGCCGGTAGGGCTGGGATGAGCGTTTTTGGCCCGACAAACCGAACCTCCGCGCCCATTTTGCTTAATAACCAAGCATTTGATCGAGCAACTCGAGAGTGCTCAACGTCGCCGACAATCGCAACCACAAGCCCGTCGAGGTCTCCCTTCCGTTCAATGATCGTAAGCGCATCGCCCAAGGCTTGAGTCGGGTGCTCATGTTGGCCATCTCCGGCATTCAAGACGGGTCCTCCGAAGTGATGGGCGGCGAGGGTCGGAGCTCCGGATAGGCGGTGGCGAATAACAAGGCCATTCAAGCGCTCGTAACGGAGAGTCAAAATCGTGTCTTTGAGCGTTTCCCCCTTGCTCATGGAGGAACTTGACGCAGTAAAATTCGCCGTCTTCATGCTCAGGTAATGAGCCGCCATTTCGAAGCTCACCCGAGTACGCGTCGAGTTTTCGAAGAACAGCATACCGACAACTTGCTTGTTGAGCTTTGGGACCGGCTTGTCTTCGATGACGCGTAATTTGAAGTCGGCCGCTAGACTGAGCAGGGTTTCGATTTGATCTTTATCGAGATGTCGAATACCAAGTAAATGTCTTGACATATTCTTATTCGGCCTCCCGGTGGGCTTTTTCAAGGACGACAACGTCCGCGCCATCGTATTCGTTGACCTTTACGATGATGTGATCTCCCTTTTCCGTAACCACTTTTCGCCCGCAATAATTCGGCTCGATGGGCAACTCACGGAATCCCCGATCGATAAGCACCGCTAATTGGACAGAACGCGGCCTGCCAAAACGCATCAGTCCGTCCAATGCCGCTCGAATCGTCCGGGCAGTGTAGATCACTTCGTCAACGAGGATCACCGTCTTGCCGGCAACCTCGAACGGGATCTCAGTTTCGTCGCTATCCACCGCCGGTTTGTCGTCCCTGAATGGTCGTACATCCAGCTTTCCACAAGGTACGGTCGTTCCTTCGATTTGGGTCATAAGGAAGGCAAGTCGTTTCGCAATCGGCCACCCTCGCCGAAGCACACCTACCACTACTAAATCCTCGGCGCCTTGATTGGCTTCCAGAATCTCGTGCGCCATGCGCCCAAGGGTCCTTCGCATGTCTCCTGCGTCGAGCAACACTGCGCTCATCTGGGCTCATTATGGCGTGTTTGAGGTGTAAGGCCGCAATGGCAGGCCTGTTGGCGCGTGTTGTTTTGGAACTGTCGGCTTCTGACCACTCCTGCGAGGGACAAAAGGCCTCTCAAAGATCACATAAAAGAACCAGCAGCCAAACAGAATGATCGGCAGGCAACACATAAAGTAAACAAACAGATTGACCTCCCCGACCGCCCAATCGGGCCGATTGGCGTATAAGGCCTGGGCGATCGGATGGTGCATGAGGTAAAGGCTATAGGAAAACGTGCCTAGAAAGACAACTGGACGCCAGACCAGCAGTCGGTACAGGGGCCCTCGAGGCGCTCCCGAATGCGCATAGCAAATGCCGGCGATGGCGAACCCAACAAACAGGTCCGTTGAGTAGATCGGCCAATTCTGGCCAGCCGCGTACCAGCAGCCCACCAAACAAAGCACGCTGAAAATGCTACCGACACCCGGAAGCCTGCCGATGTCGGTTGGCTTGAATGCCAAGTGCGCCGAAACCATTCCCGCCACAAAGAGCGCGAGATACCACGGATACAGCTTTGGGGCGCCGGGGACATGCAGGATCGTCTCATAGGTAATCCATCCTGCCAGTGCGAGCGTCACCAGACGCCCGATCTTGTTTATTCCCAGCACCAAGAGCGGGAATAGAACGTACATTTGCACCTCAATCGCGATGCTCCATAAGACGCCATTGATCTTATACATCCAGTCGAGTGAGAAGTTATGCACTAGGAAGACATGGGCCAGAATCGTGTCTCGATCAACTGGCAGATACTGCTCAAACGGGATCCCGAATTGTTTGACGGTGATCGTGAGAGCCACGTAAATCGAAATCGCCAGACAAGCGTAATAGGGAGGCAGTATGCGCTGGGCGCGACGTTTATAGAAGCGGGACACGCTTCGAAGTACGCCGTCCTCGCGTGCGAATAGAGAGAGTTCGAGACAAAACCCTGACAAGACGATAAATGCGGCGACTGCGATATGTCCGTAACCGAATACCGTCATGGTCCGTTGAAGCCATTCGGGCGAGTGACTGATACGACCGGCAGAGAATCTAGGGTCAGATAGATTGCACAGGTGCCCTAATACCACGTACAGCGCTGCCAATCCACGGATTCCCTCCAGAAAGGGCAAGCGAGTCTTCGGGGCCTTGTTCTTGGCCGGTGGAGGCATCGTATTTATAAAGGACGGAAAGCGGGGTCTAAGAGCGTTGAGGGATTATCCCTCGTTTCGACGGCGATCGACGGTAGTTGGCCCAGCTTGAATTGTGGGTCCCTATCTGACCCATACGCCTTGAGACTCCTGGATGCATGCCGATCATACCGCTTGAACAATGACACTGGGTATACGGATAAAGTTGCGTCGACGCTACTGAGGGCTTATTTGTATAAACATTAGGACATAATGAAGTGTCGGAGTCTTCATCATGCTCTCACTGATCGCTCTCTCTTGTTTCCACTGGACCACCGAATCCAATCCATATGCGATGGAAGCGACACGACTCACAAAGGAGACGATCTCGACGTTTTATGACCCAGTCGAGCAGATTTGGAAGCCGCCCGTGCCCTCCTCCGAGGCGGTAGGGCGGCAAGGTTATACGTTTTGGCCTTCGCTCCTCGCCTGGCAGGCGGTCATCGAGGCAGCCAAAGTCGATCCGAGTAATTGGAAAGGGAAAATCGGCAATTATTTCGATGTCCTGGAGCAGTACTTCGACAAAGCTGGCCATGCATATTGCGCATGGAAGTATTTCGTGGGAAACGACGACAAGTTCTATGACGACAACACTTGGGCCTCAATCGCCTGCATGGAAGCATTCGAATTAACTGGCCAGACCCGGTATCGAATCCGGGCGATCGATATCTTCGACGGTTTCGTCAAAGGAGGTTGGGACGATACCGATAAGCCGGGTGGTTTGAGGTGGGGCACAAAGAAGGGCCTTGAAGACCGGAACGACCGTACGGTTTCGGCGACGGCTGCGGGAGCCCTGGCCGCCTTGCTCATTGCGAAGAGCCAGGATCGACTTGAAAACCAGGCTTGGGCAAAACGGGCCCTCGATTGGATCCACGGCCATCTCAGCGCGACAAACGGACTGATTTACGATGGGTTCAAGAGTCCGACTTTTTCCCGCATGAACACGATTTGGACCTACAACACAGGCGTCCCCATTCGAGCAGCCGTCGAGTACGCTCGGCAAACTGGTGACAAGTCGTATCGTGATTGGGCGATTTCGATGGGAAACGCTTGCCTGGATCGATCGCAGTCCCCAATGTTCGACGGAGCGGTTACCGATCCGGCCAATCGGTATTGGTACGATTCGACGTTCTTCGTCCAATACCTTGTCGATGGTCTGCGCGAGCTATCTCGCGCAACTCGCGATGACCGGTACCTGGCGGAAGCACGACGCGAGGTGGACTATTGCCTGTCTTATCTACGGGATAAAGACGGCCTTTACTGGCGCAACATGCGCTTATGGACGATAGACTCCGACACTCAGAGGGAGTTTAGAAAGCTGACGGGCCAAGACCGCCCCAACCTCTCGCCAGACGCGTCTGAACGTTCAGAAGGGCCCCCTGGCAGCCCTGTTGTCGAAAGGCCGATGGCGAAGACCCTCCTTGCAAACGCAGGCACGGCACGTATGATCTGGTTGATCGCGCATTAGGACCCAAAGAGCGGCGACAACCTCTTCGACCCTTCCTCATGCAGGTCCAACTTATTCCCAATCGCGGCAATGCTCAGTTCAGTCGTGGACCAGAAGAGAACTTCCGTAACTTAATCGAATTTGGGAGTCTGCTTTGCTACAATATACAAATGCGCTTGGAGGCTGGCCATTAGGCAACGAAAGCGACGAGGGTGGCAATCCACAATCGAGGGGGCATCCAGGTGGGAAGCGGCATTTGAGGCGATTGGAAAGACGGATGCCCAGTTGTGCCGAGACTTTGATCCTGCGACATGGCCGCCTAAATGGAAACGCAAATGGGAAGCAGCAGTAGCTTCTTACGGTACGGAATCAAGCCGGAAATCTGAAAAGAAATTCGCCCCGAATGCCAACGCTATCCGGCGATTTCGGGCTGGAAAGCCGATTGAAGAGCCTACGATTCTGCTGGTCTTCTTTGCGGTTGGAATTCAACCAGAACAGGGGGTGGATTATGAACTTGCCCGCCCGATCATTGTGCCAGAAGCTCCTCTAAGACAGTTAGGCGCATATGTTCATCGGAGCGATCTGGAGGAAGAAGTCCTCAGTCGGATCGAATTCCAACTTCGAAGCAGTGATCGCCCCGAGGGTCTGCTCTTGTCCATCGAGGGGGGTGACGGGGCAGGCAAAACCCGGTTTGCGCTTGAAATCCTGAACCGTTTGACCGGGCATCCATGGTTGACAAAATTCCTTAGCTATGAGCATGTGCTCGTACATGGAGGTGACGATGCCGATGATAGGAGCCTTAAGGAGTTCTTCGAACTACTCAGCAAATCTCTTGTCAGCAGCTCTGTTCCGCGCTCGGCAGAAGCCATGGCAAACCTGCTTGCCGGACAGCGCATGGTTCTCGTACTCGATAATTTGGAAACGGTCTTGTGCCTGGAAGTAAGCAAAGCCCTTGACCGAATCATCGAGGTATGCCCCCTTCTGGTAATACTCTGTACATCTCAGCTTCCAGTCGGCGCTCGACCGGAAAATACGTTCAATCTAAACGGCGGGCTGCCCAATGATGTCGCCGAAGAGTTGCTGCGCACTCGAATGTCCGAGGTCTTACCTCCCGATTCAGCCTCAAGAAGACTGACCAAGCACGAAATCCAGCAGATCGTGAGCGCCTGTCACAACATCCCAGCCGCCATAGAAGACCTTGCCGCAATCGCCCGAACCCCATTGCAGCCTATGCGAGTGGCTGAGGAACTCAAACGCATTGCCAACGGAGTGACCGATCGTCTGGACATCACCGGTCACTTTGAGCGGGTGAGAGAAAGCACGAGCTTATGGGGCTACCGCGAAATTGAACGGTGGGCAGGAAAGCTCAGCCCTCAGATTCAGCGGGTCTTCCGAATTTGTGGGATATTTGCCGGTCCCTTCACGATCGAGGATTTTGAGGCGGTTGCCGGTAGAGGCGAGGCTCGCTGGCTTACCTATCTTCAAAGTGCGTATGTCATTTCCGCCGATCCAGAATCCGGAGTTTGGACCCAAGATCCGTTTCGACGCGGAATTGCGCACCGTTTGCTGGAAGAGAACAGCGAGGCCGACGAAATCACACGACGGTTTTTGGACCATTTTTACGGCCTTCTTCACCGAGAAGGGCCACATGTTGGGGAGCCAGGATGTCCCACCGAGTTCGTGATATTGTCCCAACCAAACTGGATCCGCGTCTGTTACTTGCTAGGAGAAAGAATTCAAAATGGAGACCTAGAAGCCGCCAAGTTATTTCATGAAGCGCGTGACGGCATGCATACAACGGCTTATTGTCTGGGATGGGACATACCGCCACTGCTCGTCATGGTTGAACGGGCAAGTCAGGAGATTGGAGCAACCATCTGTCAGGCGGACTGCGCTAGAGGCCTTGGGCTGGTCAACTTGTGTTTTACGCATGATATCGGAGCGGCGGTCTTTTGGTATCAAAAGGCACTTCGCCTGTACCAGGAAACAGGAGATCGATGGGGCCAAGCAGATGCTTTGAGAAGCCTTGGGGATTGCTTTGGCAATAAAGACCGAGCCCTTGCATTGACATACTTGGAGGAGGCGCTCTCGATCGTCCCCGAAGACTGCCGGCTACAACGAGCCTGGATTGAGAGGAGGCTCGGGTCCTATCTTTCCAGCACTTCGAGAGGCGAGGAACTGGTCGATAGCGCACGGTCGACCTTTTTAAGCCTTGGACTTCTCGGAGATATGGCTTGCTGCGATATGGACATGGCACACGTGATCGTGTTGAACGGCGATCTAGAGGATGGACTCAAGCGCCGAAGTATCGCACTTCAAGTCGCGCGCACATCCGGCAACGTTCGCCTTCTGTTACGAATGCTGCTCGAAGGACTTGATTGGCAACTCTACCATGTCAAAGATTACCGGTACCCCTATGTGGATCGAAACGTCGCCCGAGAAGAGGTTGAAGAGGCATTTGAGCTAAGCGAACGATACGGCGACCAAATATATACGGCTAGAGTCTGGCTTCACCGATCCGCGCTCTTGACGATGGATGGGTTCGATTCGGAAGCTGCCCAATATCTGCGCCGGGCAATTAGCGTTCTGGAACATGGAAATGAAGACCATCCCCTGTGGCTCAGCCGCAAGCGACTTGCGGGGCTTCAGGTTCAGGAATAGTTCCAGCGACTCGCCGGTCAGACCATGGCCAAGTTCAACCTCACCACGACGGTCGTCATCGCCGACGTTACTCCCAAGATATCGGCAACCCTTGGGGCAATCACCAAGACTGCCAACCTCAAGATCAGGAAATAACGTATAGCCGACCTGAAGTGCCATCTTAGTGCGACAGCTTTGGATGGCTCGGAGCTTATTATCGTCCACCGAGGCCGCTGAGGGTTACTCCTTCGATGAAGTAGCGTTGTGCGAAGAAGAACAGGGCTAATACGGGGAGGATAGTGAGGGTAGCAAAGGCCATCATCAATCCTGGCTCGCCTCCGCGCTCGCTTTGAAAAAGCTGGAGGGCATAGCTGAGGGGCATATTTTCGGGGGTGTTTATGTATAACAATGGGCCCATAAAGTTATTCCAAGCACCCATGAACGTCCAAATCGCGACGACGGCCAGGGCCGGCTTTATCTGAGGCAGCATGATGGTCCAAAACGTCCGCAAGACGCTCGCTCCGTCGATTTTGCCGGCGTCCTCTAACTCGGCCGGGATCTGGCTAAAGAACTGACGCAAAAGGAAGACATTGAACGCGCCTGCGAAGAAAGTCGGCACCCACAGCGGGAGCAGGGTATCGATCCAGCCGAGAGAACGGTAGAGCAGGAACTGGGGCATCAGAGTGACGGCCCCCGGCAGCATCATGGTCGCAAGCAGAATCTTGAATAGTAGGTCTCGCCCAGGAAATCGGAGTCGGGCAAATCCATAGGCTACGATCGACGAACTCAGGATCGTGCCGATGACGCTCAAGACGACGAGGATAAGGGTGTTCTTCAGATAGACCAAGCCGTGCCGTGTCTCGATAGGCATCGCTTCCAACGCATCCGTGTAGTTCCGGGTACGTAGACCGATGTCTCGTATGGGTTCCAGATCTGCAGGCATGTAAGTCTGCTGCGTGCCCGCCTTGGAACTCGGAGTCAAGAATCTAACGATTCGGCGGCCATCGTCCAACTCGCGAATCACATATCCGGTAAAGCCCTTTCCTGAAACCATCGGCGCTTCCTTTGGGACGACCCGGAATGCCTTGGCGGGGGCGGTGAACGACACTCCAAGCAGGCTTGCCGGCCTTTGCACTTCAACAAAGTAGGAACCATTCGACGTGCGACCGGCCAAGGTCGCTTGAATCCAGTTCCCTTGGTATTCTCCTTCCAGCAAAGGATCGTCCGGGTCCAAATAGGGAATGGTTCTCTGGACGCGAGGCACCCAAACAAGTCCACTGGCACTGGACATGTCGCGATCCTCTTTGAAACTCGTAATGAGCAGCCATACGAATGGCAATCCGAAAATCACCGAGCCGGACACCAGCATCGCATGAACGACAAGCCGTCCGCCGAGCCGTTGGGCCGAGCGACCGACGAATGTCATCGCACCGACGGCGGCTACCGCAAGACCAATCAGGCCCAGAGCGCCGATCGTCGATAAGGCAATCTGCCCGCGCAAACACTCGATCCGATTCTCAGGATCGAGCCGATCGATAACGAGAAAGAGAATTGCCACACCGACCCATATTGCAGCCGACCAGAATCGCCTTCTCGATGAATCCAGAATGCCCTGCACGAGACGCACAAAAACCACTAAAGCAGACGTCGCCATTCCCCACGCTGCGCATGGCATGACTGGCCAAATAAGTGGGACGCCCAGCCCCTGCCGGAAAACGGGCGTAGCGGCAGCCAGTAGGAGCAGCAGTCCTCCTAGCCCGGATGCCAAACCCACACCTACCGATGCCGAAGAAAGCAGCCGTTGATCAGTGTCATGTGCGGCCGGGGGAGCATTGGTGTTACGTGGTATTGGAGTGACGGCATTTGTAATCGAAGCAAATGCAGACGCGGGGCGTGCGATCCAGATTCGATGTGAGATTGCTAAGTAGATCGCCCGAAGCAAAAGGGAGACACCAGCCCAGGCGGCCAGAGTTCCAATTGCGTAGACCAAGTTAGCGGTCATTTGCCGGCCTCCTCATGAACCCATAGCGGAGCCAGTCGAAATTGAATAAGGGTGATGAGCAGGATCGCGGCGAAGATCATCCAGGCCAGGGCGCTGGCATAGCCCATTTTGAAGTAGCCAAATGCGTTTGTAAATAGATACTTCGCGGGAACGAGCAGAGCATCGCTCGGTCCATTGCTGTCGTCGCCAGCCAAGATATACACCCGGTCGAACTCCTGAATCGCTCCGATGAAGCCCATCACCACGTTGAAGAACAGAATGGGGCTAAGCATGGGCATCGTGACGCTCCAGAACGATCGGACAGGACCAGCGCCGTCCAGATCGGCTGCTTCATACAGACTCGTAGGAACTCCTTTGAGGCCGGCAAGCCAAAGGATCATTCCGCTTCCCGCACCCCAAATACCCATCAAGACGAGAGCCGGTTTAGCCCAGGCCTCCGCAGTGAGCCATCCTGGCGCGGGCAGCATCATCCATGAGCCGATGGTTGCCCTCCAAGCTGCATTGATCAGTCCCTTGTTCGGGTCGGGGGTCAAGAGCCAAATCCAAAGGACGGAGCTTGCCGCGACCGGTACAATGGCCGGGAGGTAGAAAACGGTTCGATAGAACCGAATTCCTTTCACCCCTACATTGAGCAAGAGCGCGACACAGAGGCCGGTAATGAGGCCCAGCGGCACACCGGTACCAGCAAGATAGGCGGCGTTGCCGAAAGCCTTGAGTACATTGGCGCGATCCGGCCCAGCCAGGTCTGAGAAATTCCTTAGCCCCACCCACCGTGGCGGAGATAGGACGTCGTAGTCGGTAAAGCTAAAAAAAAGCGAGGCGAGCATCGGCTCGACCGTCAGCACCAGAAAGCCAATGATCCACGGAGCGATGCACAGGTATCCCCATCGCGCCTCATTACGAGCGAGTGGCCCCAATCGCGCCTTCCGCCAAACCGAAACGGCGACCATCAAGCCAAATAGTGCGAGAACCGCCCCGAACTCGCCTACAAGGGAGAACGAGACAACCCGGTACCGTCCCTTCGAACCGAGGACATCCATTTCCCTCTGGACTGTCGACTGACCTTGTTGCAAAGCAGCCATCGGCGACAGTTTTCCAAGAAGGGACTGCTCCGTAGCCCGAACATGCTCATCCCACAGAAGCTGTCCAACAACCGTCGCAGGTCGTACTCGCGCCGAATTCATGAGGCCGATGTGAACTCGCAGCCCCTCGGCGAACTTGGGGTCGGCCGGGCAGTACAGCTTATAGAGGGAGTCGTTTGCGACCTTCAGCCCTTGAATACGCGGAAGGTACATGCGACCTTTGGCCCGATCCGCAGATGCTTGAGCATGGTTCTCAATAAGGCGACCTTCCAAGCTTGTTGCAAACTTGATGAACTGCCATGCAAGTTCGGGATGAGGGCATCCGCGGGGCATCGCGTAGCTAAATCCCCCGATCCACGTAATGAAGGTGTCCTTTTCATTCGCAAAGCGGCCTCGATGCGCGTACCGGTCGTCCGGTACGGGAGGAGGTGCGACTCCAAAGTCGAGCCCCGGTCCGTATCGCGCCAAGCCAGGAAGCGACCAATCTCCGTCGATTTTCATGGCCACCTGCCCCGAAATGAACGGGTCGTTTTCACCACCCTGGAAGCTGGACTGAAACGCGTTCGCTTCCGCGTACCCGCCGACGATGTCGTACCCCTTCTTCATGAAATCGAGGGCGCCGGCTGCTTCGGGAGATGCGAGGGTGCAGGTCTTACCGTCAGGAGAGAGAAACCTAGCACCGTTTTGAAAGGCGTACAAATAGAGCCAAGCGTTGCCAAAATTGGGAATGAACCCGGCCCGCTTTCCCTTTTCGGTCAAAACCTCCGAATAGCGAAGCATCTCGGACCACGTTCGCGGCGGCCGTCGCCAGTCCAAGCCGTTTTCAGTCAACCGCTCTTTTTGCTGCCGGAAAAGCCCACGGTTCCAGTAAAGGGCACGATCGTCCGCGCCAGTCGGGATGCCATAGATTCGACCGTTGTAGACCGCCTCGCTCCATGCCGCATCGTAATATTCTTCGCGTCGAGGGCAGTCCGCAGCCTGGCGATCCCGAGCAATGTAGGAGTCGAGTGGTAGGAATGCGCCGCGACTGGCCCAGTCGCTGATGTTAAAGCGAGCTTGGAAGACCAGGTCCGGGGGAGAACCCCCAACGATGGCAGTGAGCAACTTTTGAGGATTCATGTGCCCGGCGCCAAGCCCTAGCATCCTCATTCGAACGCCGGGATGGCGTGACTCGAATGCTTGGGCAACGGCGAGGCTGCCGGCAATCGAATCCGGCCCAAGTTGGGCGCCCCAGACAGATAGAATCGTTTCCGCCGGACAGATGACCGCTAGCGTTAGGGAAGCAGCCAAAACGGCGGCCACTCTCATGGAGCGCCCGACACCCATTCGTCGATGTTGATCGCGGGTGGAAGTTCGAACTCACCTTTTCCGCCCCATGTCTTCCGATGAACCACGATTCTACGAGGCAGATTGTCTGCCGAATCAAATCCCAACTCAATGTGAACGCCTGTGTCCGTGCCTTCGACCTTCAAGTCGATACACCCAAACGGTGTCCGCACTCCCCTTAGATAGGTCTGTAATCCGGGTCTGGCCCAATCGACCGGAAATCCTTCCAGCAAATGGAGTTCGTCACCTCGATCGAGCTGAATCATGTGGACGACCATTCGAAGGAACTCTGCACTTGCCCAGTTGTGCGGCATATCCCCCACTTCTTCGTAGCCTTGCCCCTGTGGTTTTTGCTCTTCACGCCAGACGAGAGTGGGACAACTGTGGTTCGCGAAATCATACAGAATTTGAGGAACTTGACAGCCTGCGCCGATCCATTGAAGGGCGTGGGCATAAAATGAGGAGAAGTAAGGCCAAAGCCCGCCTGCCATCCATCCGGTATCGAGCACCACTCCCTCTACCAAGGCGTCGCGTAGCATCGCAAGGTTGCCGACCGCGATGGGGTCGTCGTCTTCAAAGATCCCACCTGGATAAACCGAATGGCAGAATGCCCACTGTCCACGAGGTGGCGCATGGCCGTCGCCGTTGCCCTGAACAACCGGAAGATAGACGTTGCCCTTGCCATCATCCCTGAGATCCTTTGCGGCGGCGAGCTGGAATTTGACCCGAAAATCACTGTATTCCGTTTGCCAATCGGCAGCGTCCTTCAGCTCTCCTATCCACGCGGCCGCTTCCATAGCCCATTTGACACCGCTAAGGCACCACACTACATTCGAATAGTCGGCGAACGGACGACCGTTGTTGAACACCCCACCGTCACAAAAAGCGCCCGACGGTAACAGCCCCTCATTTGGCGCTCCCTTGGGGGTAGATCGGCGCAGTTCCTGAATTCGCCTTACACATCCGCGAATCGTCTCCCACTTCGAGCGAAGCCATTCGCGGTCGTTCGTTAACCTGGCATGGCGAATAATTGCGAATGCAGCTAGTCCGTTCTCTTTGTAATATGTGTCGATTACGTTGAATCCGCCTTCTGGCAGTTCGAAGCTTTGCAGGTAGGCAAGTCCTGCCCGAGATTCGCTGACGCGATCAAGCATCGTGGCCAACTCAAGCATAAATGCACCGTCAGCAAGGAAGAGACCCCGATAAACAGTGGGACCAACGTGGAACGACGGAAGGCCGTTTCGCTCGTCGCGTGCCTGGAAAATGTTGCGGACGCAGGAGTCGATCATGCGCTGGACTCCTGCATCGGGCACTTCGATCACATGCGGAGACGGCCCGTTTGTGCGCCACCATGCTCTTGCCATGGCTAAACTTTGCTCTGAGGATTCCAGACTGGCAATTGTCGTCTCGCTGCGAGCGAAGCGATCCAAGATAACGACGACCTCTCGAATTTCACCTGGATCGAAGGTCAATTCACCCAGAGGAATCAACCACTCTCGTCCTCCTGTCCCTTGAATGCCGACGTTCTCAGCCGGGTTGATTCGAATGTCCCCACCAACAACGATGACGTCGCCAAAGCTGATCGATGAGGTTAGCGTGTTATGCGGGCCAATTCTAAGGCGCCCCCCTTCGACAACCGGCTCTTGAACACCCCAAATCCGGATGACCGGGTGGACCTTGCGCGTCATAGATGCCTTGTTTGAGAGGCGGACCAGAAGGTGATTGCGCCGGTGGGGCAACATGAGGTTCCGACCTGAGCAATAGTAATCGGCTTCGGCGGAAGCCTCACCGGACACAATCTGGTGGGTCGGCGGCGCTTCGCCAACGAACGTCCAGAGTGCACTTAGCATGATCGTTCGAAGATCTGAAACGCGGTCGGTCTCAACTGAATAGTGGGTGTCTGGGTGGTATTTGATGGAAATCAGAATCCGACCGTCTCCATCCGTATCCTTGGCTTGAAATACGTGGACTCCCGGAACATTCGCACCGAAATCCAGGATCGGGTCGATCTCTCGGGTCTCGGCTCCCTCGACTTGGGCTATGGCACGACGCTTGCCGACCTCGGTCTGGCGACCTTCACAGAAGCCTAGAGCCAAAGATCGCGCTCCAAACGGTTCGACCCGAACGTGCACTTCAAGAGAAGCTTCATGCGAGCCGCTTGGATAGCGCACGGCAGCATCAAGAAACGCCGGATCACACGGAACGGCAGGATGCGCCCAAGCCTCAAGCGTTTCAAATCCGTCGTATCGGACGGCTTTTGGTGCTGAATCATTGTCAGAAGGGATTTCCAAGAACGTCGACTCTTCGATATCCAGGCCAGCGCCGACCTTGCGAGTTATCAGGACGGGGATGTCGGCGTCTGGCAATTCCTGATCGACCCACTCAGAGCCTTCGGCGACGTCAAAGCCTAGGCTCGTTTGAAAGTTTCGAGGTCCGCCGGAACCGAAATCGAGAAAAAACTGACCTTCGCGACCGACCAATGTCTTTACCGGATCGTCAGGAAGACAAATCAGGCTTTGCCACCAGGGTGGGCTGAACCGGTGGTCGACCTTTAGCGGCTCGGAATGCGCTTTCATGAATTCAGCTCGCCTTTCTCTGGTCGCGCATAGTCGTCGTCATAGCGCTCAATATCGTCTTGTTGCCAGTTCCCGAACGCGACTTCCAGCACTCGAACGGGTCGCTCCCCGACGCATGAGAGCCTGTGCCTTGCGTTGGCAGGAATCCAAACCTCTGCTCCTGAGGAATAAGTCTGGATATCGTCGTCCACCTGTACGATAGCGCCATCATCCAAGACGATCCACAGTTCGGCTCGACCGGTGTGCGATTGAAGGCTTAGGCGTTGACCTGGTTTGACCGTCATCAAACTCACGGTCGTTTCCTGATTAAACGCGTATTGAGAGAATGAGCCCCAAGGGCGATCTACTCGACCGACGGTCGGCATCTCGGAGGGTATGGGTTTAGTTTTAAACATAGGGTGTTCGGTATTGGGTGTTAGGGTATTGCGGTATTGGGTTGGTTGAAGCCATTGGAGAAACAAGCGTGCTCCAATCTCGCGAAGCGATTTGAACAACGCGTTTTGTCGCTCGATGCGGATTCTTCAACGAATTGGCTCCAAGGGAGTTAGGGCCACTTGGCGTTTCTTATTCCACATGTTGGCGAGGGCGACGAAAAGGAACCTGACCCTACCGAGATCTTCGTTGCCTGGACTAACAATCATGTTCGTACAAACCCCTTCATCGTTGCCAGAGGCTTCGTCGGCGAAGCATCAAGCGGTCGGATGGAATATAAGCCGACACTTGCGGGAACGATAAACGTCTCTGCGTAGTGAACGACAAAGGGCTCGAATGCGCCCGTCGGGCTTTCAACGATCGCTGCGTCTCCCTCGACAAGATTCAAGACGTTCACGCCCCCATGGGTATCGTGCAAAACACGCTCGGTAAACCAGTGACGCCGCGTCTCAATAAACTCCATCTCGTGGAGCCCGGTTCGTTCTTCTCGCCAGCCAGGTCCCTCCGCAATTGCCTCGAAATGGTTGACGAGATGCTCGCGGGTCCATCTGGTGCCCCGGTTCCAATCGATGACCTTCTTGCCGTGTTCCAAATAGATGGGACGAGGCTTTCCGTCCAATCCCAATCGACCCCAATCCCAGAGTTTGAAGGTGAATATGTATGGCGTCGCCGATATCTCCAAAACCATCGCCTCCGCACCTGAACAATGGACGGTTCCAGCTGGTATCAGAAAGTGGTCGTGTTTCTTGGCGGGCCAACGATTCACGAATTGGTCGGCGTCAAAAGGGGCGTCTCCTTCCTGGGCTTTCTCGAGCGCTCGCAGCATTTCGCATGGCTCGATTCCGTCGATCGTTCCCAGGTAGACGCTGGCTTCTGGACCGGCATCCAACATATAGTAACTCTCATCTTGGGTGTAGTGCATCCCGAAGGCGCCTTGGATGTATTCGGTAGTGGGATGTACTTGGAACGATAGGTTTCCGCCTCCGATGGTGTCCAGAAAGTCAAAGCGGATTGGAAACTCGTCGCCGAATCGAGCATAAACCCGGTCGCCCAGCAAAGCGCGCGGGCGATGAAACACGAGGTCGATTGCGGGCAGTTCGACGCGGATGTCACCGAATCCCAGGAGCAAGCTGTTCTCTTCCGGCACACAATCGAAGCACCATCCATAGTTTGGAGGAGTCGGGTCCAGATCACAATGCTCCTTCATCCACCGACCTCCCCATGGAGCGGGATCAAAGAACGGGACTACTCGAAACGGGCGTTGAAGACACTCTTCCAATCCGTCGCGTATTGCGGAGCCGTCCGCGAGCTTTGGATTTTCGACGTCGTTCGTGTCCAGCACGAAATCCCATCGATCGATGAGAGGACGCTTCCATCGATCCGCAACACGCCAATCTACGAAAAACGCACGCTTGTATTGATCGCTCCATTTATCGCCACGATTGTGTGTCCTAAGATTGTCGGCTGCATTCCGACGGAAACGAAGCTGAGCTTCCCAGCGCGCAAGGTCGGCATAGATGAGCACGTCGCCAGAGTGAACCAGGGTCGCACCGACGCCAACGATAAGCACCAAACCTTTGGCCTCAGAAACTGCCTTCCTTGCGTGAGCGACACAATCAACATCGAAGAATGACGGCAGATTGAGGCCCGATAGGAAGCCAAACACCGGGTCGTCGCCCCCAAGAAATGGTTCGACAAGTCTGGTGATATGGGCGTCCGGCCACATTAAGTCTCGTGTCTCAATGATAAGTTCCGGTTCTAAATGTGACTCCAGAGCGCAGCGAATCGCTCGTTCATCGACTCCCGGATAGCACTCAATCGCAACGATGCCTTGTAGGCCAGATAAACGCTTTCCGATTGCACGCCATCCTTCCACACATCGGCCTTCCCCGTTGGGGACGGGGACGAAGGGAAACTTGTCGTAGCTAGACGAACGTGATCTCATTGTTTTTCTCAATCCCGCTGGCAACCAGCCATTCGCACGCAACCAGGGCCGCGTCGTCTCCCAGTTCAGAAGCAACGACGCAAACTTCGCCCCAAGGCATCCAGGCATCCCGCGCGATTCTGTTTCGAATCGGAGCAAGCACCGACTCGCCCCTTGCAAGAATCCCTCCGCCAAGAACCACGACTTCCGGGTCGAACGCATTGACGAGGCTGACGCCAACCGACCCCCAGACCTCAAGACTACGATCTCGAATCCGAATCGCACACGGGTCGCCTAGGTCTGCGGCTGCAAAAACCGCGGCATAGTCCAGCGGCGAGGCACCGCAGAGAAGGCTTTCGTGAAAACCCGAATCCTCTGCGGCCAATCTTGGCAGGACCGCAGTAGACGCTTCCGCTTCGGCACATCCGATGGCGCCACATGGGCAGCGATGGCCTCCCACGTTTACAATCGTATGGCCACCGAGACAACCGGCCTGTCCATGTTTTCCCCTCAGGACTCGACCGCCCGTCACCACGCCAGTTCCAATTCCCGTCCCAAGAGTGATCATTACGACGCTATCGTAACTCCTCCCCGCACCGTGTCGCCACTCTCCGATCGTGGCCATACGGGCATCGTTTTCGATGGCGAACGGAACGCCAAACTCCTGGAACGTCCAGGTGGTCAAATCTAGCCCCATAGCATCCTGGTATTTGCCGGAATCTCGGGTCACTCGTCCAGTCGATGTGTCCACAAGGCTTGGAAAGGCCATGCCCAGACCGTCAACGTTGGGTGGCGCCATCTCTCTTAGCGCCTCAGCAATCCTTGGCAACTGGGGCCCAAATCCCTCATCCGATCTGGCATCTAGGATTGTCCGAGCGAGAATCCTCCCGCCTTCCACGACACCCAATTTGATTCGGGTCCCACCGGCGTCTACAGCTAGGACTGCCAATCAGACCTCCACAACCACCGGGCCATCTGGACCGCGACGCACACGAGCGGAAAAGCCGTCGCGGCGGATCGTCTCGTAGTTGTGCCCCGCATCAGAGGGCCAACACGCGCAAAAGATGAGGACTTCCTCCCCAACATTGATGGTTCTGTGGGCAACGCATCCCGGTATGTAGTGCAGGGAACCGGGGACCATCCGCTCCGCCCGAATGGACCGGTCCTCATTCATCAGAAGCAGAACTCCTTGACCTTGGATGCACCAGTAATACTCGGCGGTATCGATTTTGGAGTGGAAGTGCCCTTTCGTCATGAAGTACTCGCCACCCACGCATCCGGGTTCGATGGAAGTGCATCCAAAGAACAATCCGCCTTCCTTCCCGCTGCTGACCGGGAAAGCCGATGAGACCGAATAGACCAGAGTCGCTGGATCAAGCGCCGCCCGTGCGGCCTCGTCCTCGAAGATGCCGACCAAGTCAGTTAGAGTGCGAGTTTCTGAGACAATCGAATCGCCTTCGAGTTTTCCAGTCGGAATCGAGAAATCAAACGAGGATGGCTGAATCGGAAATTGGATTTTCATGGTTTTACTTCTTGGGTCGGAACCAAGCGACAAAGCCCCCCGATGCGCGGAGAGTCAACGGCAGCCGATCTCCTTTGTGAAGTGTTCTTCGCTCGACTTTCCAACTGTCGTTCGCGTTGAGATCGTCGGAGATGAGGGTCGCCTCATATTCGCCAGTTCCTAGGAATCCAAGGCTGAGAGACGTTTGCTTCGGCTCATCGCCGTTCAGCACCGCGACCCACCAGTCGTTTCCCTTTCTCCGGGCAAAGGGTGCATAGCGTCCGATTTTGGCCTCAGGCAGGACCTTCGTTTCATCCCAGGCGACAGGCAGCGCTTTCATAAGTTGTCGTTGCAGCGAGCCATCCGGCAACGCGCTCGTCAGTACATCGGGGGCAAGTGGACTCTGAAGAAAAGACGAGTTATAGGCGATCATTGTCCCCAGTTGGAGTGGCCAACTGGAGTTCTTGAGCAAGTCTTGCCGATGACCTAGATAGCCCGGGGTGAACGCGCCGCCTCCAGCCACAAAGCGAGTGAACGGTAGCGCGGTGTAATGCTGCCCAGAAATACCCAGCCACAAGTTGTTCTCCAAGCCATGAATACCCTCGCGAGTCATTTCGTTTGGCCAGGTTTGCGACTCTCCAGTTGGGATGTTCGCTCCGTGGAATTGAATCATCAGCTTGCGCTCAGCGGAAAGCCGAAGGGCCGCATCGTAGAAACGCCGTCGTTCCTGGGACTCGCTGTTGACAAAATCGATCTCGACCCCTCTCACCCCGATCTGCACCAAATGGTCGAAAAAATCCCGCATCTGCTGCCAATCGTTATCCGGGTTATTTACTTGGAGCGGATAGTAGATCCAAGCCCACTCCCCAACCCCGTTTGGCGCTCCTCGGCGCACAAGGTCGCTCATATTGGCCCATTGGTCACGACCTCCGTCTTTCCAACCGTACCAGCCTTCGTCGACCATGTTGTACTCGAATCCAAGCGTGCCCGCGATATCGATGAATTGCTCCTCTTGCTCCTTGGTCACCGCATTTCCCTCATGGAAACCGCGCGTAAAGAAGGACCAGGTCGCACGTCCCGGGCGACACCAGGAAGTTCGAACACCCTGAGGAAATAGCTTGGGATCAGGGTCAGGCACGAGGGAAGGGATGATCGATTGGTTCACCAGTCCTGTCAGATCGGGCGAAGCGACGACCACGCGCCAAGGAGTTTGGAAGTTCGGCTTGGCGATCGTAAACCCCTGAGCGTCATGCGCAAACCAATGCTGGATGCGATCTCCGAGAAGCAGGTATTTGCTGCCGGAGTAATCGAGTCCAAAATTCCCTGCTTCCGAGATGAATAAAAAGCCTCGTCCTGGAGGAAGCTCAACCGTCACCGGTCCTGATCGGACTCCATTGACGCCCCCGACCGGGGTTGAGGACCAAATCCCTTCGTTGGCAGTGGGAGCATTCAAGTAGTCCTGTGTCCAGACATTTGAGCCGAATGGAACGCGGACCGAAGATTCTTCTTTTTCAATGCGGCATATTCCAGACGGTTCTGGTTTTGGCAGTCGATACCGGTACGCGAGTCCGTCGTCGTACAGCCGAACATCGACCAACAAGCGTGACTCATGCACGTCCGAAGCAACCAGTGTGGTCTCTCGCCAAGAAACATCGGCGCCCTGCTTCTCCAGACGAAGTTCAAGGTGACGTCTGGCGACCTTCGCCTCGCCCAACGAAAGCGACGAAAGCTCGTTGCCACGATCTTTTCCGTTCACGACAATGCCTAGTGGCGATGGCTCGGTCAACACGGCATTCCCACGTTTCAGTCCGACCGTAAGTCGCCCCTTATCTAACGACAACGTGCTTTGCAAGTCGCCCGATGGGCTGCTGAAAGATACCGAGCCTTGCGCCAAAACAGTCGCCGGCACAGCGAAGCAAGCGAGAATCCACGACCACTTAGACGCCCTATTTTTAAGTAAGCGTTTGGTGTCACTCAAAAGGAGCGTCATTAGGTTAACTCCGGCGCAAATCCATGCGAAGCGAGTGAACATCGGAGCGATACCAGTTCAGGTTGTACTCAACCGGCTCGTCATTCGTATCGAGAGTCGTGCGGCGTCGTAGAAGAAGTGCCGAACCAGGCGATACGTCGAGGTCATTCGTCAAATCGCCTTCAGCAAGGCATGCGGTGATATCTTCCAAAGAGCGCACGGCGGTTACGCCGGATACTCGCGTGATTACCTCGTACAATGGCAAGCTGAAATCCTCGTCCCCCTTGATGCCTAAGCGAGGGTGCATCCAGGAGACCGTTAAAACCACTTTTTCGTCCATCCAGCCACGAAGACGTCGAAGCATCCAGATGGGGCGATCGTTTTTTAGCTGAAGCGCATTCTGGGCATCTTCGGTCGGACAGGTAAGTTCCATTCGAATATCGTAGTTATGGACCTCGATACCGTAGGAACGCATTTCACCCGTCAGGCTGTGCCATTCCGCGACTCCGGACTGGAGTGGAGGCTTCGACACGCGCGTGCCATGGCCCTGACGTCTCTCAACGAGCCCTTCGAAAATGAGCTTCTGCATTCCTGCCCGAAGCGTGCTTCTACTGACTCCAAGCTGCCTTGCCAAGCTCACTTCGTCCGGGAGGAGAGCGCCCGCAGCGTACTTTGGCTGTCGAATTAGGTCCCGGAGCAAGGCATCAATCTGGGCGTGTAACGGCAGGCCATTGCGTCGGTCTATTCGCATAGGCGTTTCCTGGCCCGTCGTTCCCAATTGATGCGTTTGCTCCAAGTTCATCATGTCCGTTTTACTTGATTCCGGCCTTTTCTTTGATCTTTTGGATTTGAGCAGCTTTCGCAGATTCGGGCATCGGACCCTTTTGAATCCGATCGATCTGCTGCTCCGGCGTCATAGCTTTCAACTCGGAGATCGCCTTATCGTCCGCTGCCGAGTGGCTCGGAACTTGATTAGGGTTCGAGCAGCCGACTGCGACCAAAGTCGCAGCGGCTAGAAGGATGACTCCTTTCATCATTGGGTCCACTCAGGAATCGCGTTGACCGCGTTCATAAGGTTTTGTCGGTATCCCGGTGAGGCCAATTCATACGCTGCCAAAGCATCCCAAGGATCTTGCGTCCCAACCGAGTACTGACCGTTGATGTTCTTGGCATGGCCATCGAAATAGGCAACGTTCATGCCTCGATTCTTGGTGCTTTGGATACAAGACAACTGGTTTCCGCCGCCCGGCAAGCCGTTCGCATCGCATGTATAACCCATCTCATCGACCCAAGCGCCTAAGAAGTAGTCGCGTGCATTCGCGATCAAGATCGTGTTGGCTACGTTGGACAACTGAGTTTCGCTGCCGACTGCGCCATTGAGTCCGGTTACTTCCCAGTCCGCAATAATGCCGTTCGCGACGTTTCCGTTGACGGGGCCGCCTCCCTCATTTCGGCCTGCGTCCTGATTGAGGGCGTATCCGCGTGGGAATCGAGTCGTCTCATCGCCAGGTCCTTGAGCCAAGGGCCAGCCCCAGTAGATCGGCGTCACGTCTGACCAAGGTGCATCCGAGATTGGGGATTGGAAGATTCCGCCGTTATCCGGAACTGTGTAGGGAATGCCGTTATTAAATGGACGGCCGCCGTTCTTGATGTAAGGCGATGTTTCGTCTTTCCATCCGGTTGTTCCTGCAGTCCACCAGTCGCTTCCGACTGCTACGACGCGAAATAGAGGAGTCATGTCGTCGCTGTCATTCATGTACATCAAGACACCCAGTCCGAGTTGCTTGTTGTTAGAAAGGTCGCTCGTCCGCTTCGCCGCTGCCTTTGCCTGCGCAAAAACGGGGAATAGGATAGCGGCAAGAATCGCGATGATCGCGATAACGACGAGAAGTTCGATGAGCGTAAACGCTCCTGATTTAAGACCTTGCTTCTTCATTGATTGCACCATTTGCGGCACTTTGAGCCGCTTGTTACTCAGTATAGATCATACATTCAAATGTTTAGATATATTTCGCTCCCATTGGGGTGAAATAATAGAGGAGTCACGATGATCAAAGAAATCCTACTCGTCCACCACACTCACACCGACATCGGATACACCCATCCGCAGCCAGTGGTGTTCGAGTTGCATGACCGATTCATCGAAATGGCTCTGGATCTGGCAGACGCGTCGGCGGACGATCGGGATGATGCGAAGTTTCGATGGACCTGTGAAGTGACCGGCGTGACCCGTGCGTGGTGGGACCGTGCCGCGCCAATTGACCGCAATCGATTCTTAAGTGCGGTGAATCGGGGACAAATCGAAGTGGCGGCGCTCGAGTGGCATTTGACTCCGCTTGCCGATCTGCGAATGCTCGTGAAGAGCCTCGAAAACGTCCGTTTCTTCCGTGGCCTGGGAGTGCCGATCCGATCAGCCATGAATACCGATGTCAACGGGGCGCCGTGGGGTCTCGTCGACGTGTTGCTCGATCATGGAATCGACGGATTCTCGATGTCCTCCAATTCACATTTTGGCGCACCAGTCACCCCTCGTCCGGGCGCTTTTCGCTGGGTATCTCCGGATGATCGAGAGTTGCTTGTTTGGAACGGCTTTCAGTATTGGCACTTTGCAAACGTCCTTCTGCGTTTGCCCTCATCGGTGGAAGAAATTGCCAACGCACTGCCTCCTCTCATAGCGGAAGCCGATCGTCGCGGATATACCTTGCCCTATTTGCCCGTTCAGATCACCAACCCTCACCATCCGGACAATGCGTCGCCCGATACGGCTTTGAGTGCATTCGTACGCGACTGGAACAATCGCGATCCCTCGGTCCGAATTCGCACGGTGCTGCTTTCGGAGGTCTTTGATCGACTGCGGAAGGAGGAGCTTCCTTGCTTGTCGGGCGATTGGACAGACTATTGGAATTTTGGCGCCGGAAGCTCGGCGAGGGAGACTACAGTTTATCAGGTGGGACTAAGAGTCTTAGACGCGGGGCACGCGGCTGCCTCATGGCCCGGCGAGGGCGAACGGCGTGAATTAGACCATTTGGATGCAGCGCACGCCGCATTGGCCTTGTATGCCGAACATACATGGGGCGCCGACTGCAGTATCTCAGCCCCCGATTCCATCGAGACCCATATGCAGTGGGCGATAAAGTCGGCTTACGCCTTCGAGGGACTCGCCCACGCCAGGATTGTCTTGCGCGACGCGCTTCACCGACTGGCGCGCCGCGCCGGCGGCGAGGAACCGACTCTTCTGCTTTACAATCCTCTGCCCTTCAAGGTTCGTCTCCCGATGAGGTTGCCTGTCGACCAACTGGCATGGGCGTTGACGGCAGGCGTTCACCATCGCCAACGGTTGGACGGCGCTTTGGCCAACTTGCCGAATGACTCCTTTCGCTGGTGCGAAGTAGATCTCCCAGCCTTGGGTTACCGGACATATCCAGTAGCCGATATTCCTGCCGCGAGTTCGTTGGGCCTCGAGGCCGGTGATGGTTATCTATTTTCATCGCGAGTCCAAATGGAGTTCGCTGAAACTGGCGGCGTACGGTCTTTGCGGGTCGACGGGATCGAATACGTGGGCGATTTGGAGGGATGGACGTTCGGCTTACCGATTATCGAGCGTCCGTCAGGGGGATCGAGGCGGGAGATCATGAAGCTTGACTTCAGCCTCTTTGAGCCTGCCGAGGGATGGCAAATGGATTGGAAGCGTGACACAACGCCAGGAAGGCTGTTCGAAAGTAGTTACCACACCATCGAAGGAGCGGTCGAATGTCGACAGGCCTTTGCGATGGAGAACAAAGATCAAGTCGAAATCGTATACCGGCTGTTCGCCAACGACCCGACGGTCGATGTTGAAATGACTTTGACCAGTTTCGGCGATGCCGCACCCTACTCGCTTGCCGTCCCCTTCACCCTTCCCGAGGCAAACCATACTCAATGGCACTTCGACACCGCGGGAGCACTGGTCGAATTCGAGCGAGAACAACTTCCGAACGCCGCTCAGCACTTTGTGACGACCCGCAGATTTGTGCGAATGCAAACGGAGAAAGCTTCTCTCTCGATCGCCACTCCCGACCTGCCACTTTGGAAATTCGGCGGTATGTTCTTCGCCCCAACGAACCAGTTAAATCCGGCGGATCGACAGTCTGTCGTGTTAGCATGGTTGGCCAACAACTACTGGGAGGTCAACTTCCTAGCGAACCAAACGGGTAAGACATCGTATCGGTTGCGACTGTTGCCACACCCTCCCGAACCGATCGACCAGTCGTCTCTACGTGCCCTGTCGTACTCAGTCCCTGCGCATCTTCACGCCTTTCAAGCGATGGGACCGGTGAAACAAACTTCAGAGTCGCTATTGCGCTTAGAGGGTGAAGGAGTTACATTGGAGTCGATCACCAAGGACGGCGAAGATATTCTGCTCACACTTCTCAACCTTCGTAGTGCACCAACCTCGGTCACGGTTTATCCGAAAGTTGCCAATTGGGATGCCGCTTTCCGAGCGGCTCTTGATGGTACGGTTCTCGATGCTTTGCCAACGAGTGGCGACGGAGGCTGGCGTCTCGATATGTCATCTCGTGGGCTTGTGGCCGTGCGCCTCCTAAGAATTCGGAATTGCCCTTCGCTAGGATAGTCCCGGAGTTTTCTCGCTTGACGAGGGGTCGTTATCGACCCAGTCACCCGAGAGAAACTGCTTCTCCCCTGTGAAGCGGTTGACTCGGATCTGCATCGGATACAACCGATGCGGTTTCCCTTCCCGATATTCGACCGAATAGATCCAAAGCGTCGGCCAAATGAAGAATAACGCGAATAGCAGAACGCAACTTGCTCCAATCGCCCCCAGAACGAGTCTGAGCCTGTGTTCCATTCTGTTGCCAAAGAGCAGTGCTAAGCACGCAAGCTCTGCCAAAAGACAAGATTGAACCAAATACTCGGGCCCAGCCGCGAGCACCTTCCAGTATTCGAGTCGAGTGTTTTCCCGCTCAAAGAGCTCTTGCCAAGCGATGTGCCCAAAGAACCACGGACATCCCAGAAGTCCGATCCAAGCGAGCACCTTTAGGAGCACGATTCCAAATCTCGCCATAACTCAATGGACAGCGCGGCAGCCTCGGTCAGTTCCCAACTCGGCATATCTGACCGGTGTCAAGGAGGAACACTTGAATTTATTGTTGCTCGGGTGGTGGCGAAGGAACTTTAGCGACTTGCGATTCTTGCCAGGAATGAGAACATGATGAGGACTATCCCTCAATCCGCACGAACTGCCATCACGACGTGCGATAGCGACGTCTACCACACTCGGGCCACAGTGCATAAGGTGCTCCATGTTCATACCTTGTAATCTCTATTGCTGTTTGGTGTTTAAATTCAAGACGCGTATTTCTCGACCCAGTCGACCTGATGAGCCGATCAGAGGTCGTCGAAAAAGGTCCCGGAAGGGCCCTTCCTAGAGAGGTTGCGAGAGGATGCCTTCAAATCATTCTATGTTCTTGCCGGAAGACGCTGGGAACTTGTCAAGGACTATTCGACCCCGAAGAGGGCATGATTCTAGCCATCGAGAGATCTGATCGATTGGACGTTCCCATGGATTATAGAGAGCAGAATTTTGCAGATCTTAATCGGCTGATTTTTTGACGTTCCCACGGACAAACTCTTTCCGTGAGCCAAGACAGAGTCCGGGCTGTTGGGCGGAACATCCAACACCCCGATTTGCTGAGAATCAGCAAGTATCTTGTCCTTCCGAACCATGGCCTCTAACCATTACGCTGAGTTAACCTCGATCGTATCAAAGAGCTCGGCAAATGCGCCGAGGCAGGATTCGTATCTCTTCCAACGTTGCATCGATGTCTTGTACATTGGTTGGCGAACTTGCCACACGCTGGGGGTCTTTACTGAGTTGGTGTTGTCCTGAGGTCGAAGGCACGCGTCCTCCCATGGGAGTCCGCAGAAATCAATCATCTGGCGGGTCAGGTTTTCCTGATCGACGACCAAATCCTCGTATTGAATCTCCAACAGCCGGTCCTTAGGCAGAATCGCACGCCAGTGTTCCATGATCCGCAGGTACTGCCGATAGGCGAACACCACATTCTCTTTTTCGCCGCAGAGATCGATTTCTCCCGCTACCGTGGTCGCCCAAATCGAAAGACACGTATCGACCGGGTGCCGGCGCATGTGAACGATCCGAGCGTTTGGGTAGACAATATGCAACAAACCCAGAAGGAGATAGTTGGTGTTCATTTTATCGACGACCCGAAGCTTGTCTGGCGCCAGGTTGGCCAGCAAATCCAAGTAGGCTTGGGCAAGCCTAGCGAGACGTGCCGTATCCAGTACCGATCTTCCGAGGAAGATCTTCTCGCTCGACCCGGCATTCTCGGGCCAGAAGAGTTGCTCACCGACTCCGCCAACCCTGGAATGGCTCGATAGGATCTGCTCCGCCAAAGTCGTACCTGACCGCATCATCCCGACCACGAAGATCGGAAGTTCGCTGTCCGAACCAACCGTACGATGCCTTTCGATAAACGCCTTATCAAAGGTCTCGATGAGGAAATCGGCGGTCTCCAGGAGTTGCTCCTTTCGGAACGGTCGTACCCCGACTTTTAGTTCATGATCGATCTGATTCGCACGGTCGAAGTGGCTCATCGCCGATTCGTAATCGCCTAAGTCTTCCAGCGCTTTGCCTAGGGCGTACTCCAACTGGATGATCTCTCGTTTAGGTAGCCCGCTGTCGTGCGCGAGCCGCTCCATCTGCTCGACAAGTGGCCTTTCTCTCTCGGTCACCTTGCCGTTGTGGGTGAGGGCATGGAAGGCAAATCCCTGTCGGGGTTCTAGTTCGAGGGAGCGACGGAACTGAATGTCGGCTTCTTCGATTCGACCCAGACTTTGAAGGGCGCGACCATAGTAAGCGACCGGGACGGCGTTTTGGGGGGCAAGTTCCATGGCTTTCTGTGCATACTTCGCACCCTCAGCCACACGCCCGTCCCCAATAAGAGCCCTGGCGAGAAGGAGATTGCCCTGCAATGAATTCGGATCCATCTTCAGGATTGCGGTCGCACATTGGGACGCTCCTTGCACGTTGGGCTCCATCATGTAGGCGTCTCCAAGGCGGAACAACGCACCGATTCGTACCGGTCCGATAGCTAGAACCTGACGGAAAGCGTTGATCGCTTCCGCGTTGCGCCCCACCGATTGGAGGGCGCGACCCAGGTTGTCGAAGAACGGTCCGATCCTCGGAGCGAGTTCGATCGCACGCCTGAAAGAGGCAACTGCCTGTTCGCCGAGATTCAGATCCAAGCAACACATGCCAAGCTGATTCGCGGCGTGTTCGCTCTTGCCGTCTTGCTCCACCGCAAGTCGAGCCATCGCTAGCGCCTCGGGGGCTCGCCCTTGCCGTCGCAGCACAGTGGATAACCAAAATGCCGCATCGAAAGACTTCTGATCGAGACTCAGGACTCGTCTTAAGGTGGCTTCGGCTTGGTCCAGTTCGTTTTTCTTGACCTTGACGATCCCGATCACCAACAGTGCCTCTAGATCCGAAGGATTGGAAGCCAACACATCGTGCGCCACATTCTCCGCTTCATCGAGGCGACCTGCCGCATGGGCTTGGGCCGCTGCGCTTATCATCTGATCTCGTGTCTTTGCCATAGATCTGGTGGTTGCCAAACGAGCCTCAGACTACCGCCCAGCCATGGATACGCTTGCCTCGTCAAGGGTTACATTCATAAACGGACGCCCCTCGTGAACGGCAGGAGTCACCCAACCTTCCGTAACCATACCTTCCAGCGCTTCAAGTGCCCCGAGCAAAGCATTATAGGGCTCGGTAATCTCCTTCGTAGCGGCGATCGTTGACTTGAGTTCTTTGACAAAGGCTGCCGCATCGTTTGCCCGACTCAGGGCACGAAAGACCATCCGATAGATACCCACCATAGGCAAGAGACTTGTTCCACGGCGATAGCACTTCACTTTGTCGATCTTCCCATCACGGCAATGAGGGACCTGTACCACAGAGCATCCATCCAGATTCAGCGTAAAGTGATTCGACTTGTTAACCTCCCAAGTTGCGGGCAGTCCAGACAAAATCTGCATCGCAGACTTCACTGCACCCAATCGATAGGTTCCCACCACAGGCGACGTTAAGTCGTCACTCACAAAACCTCCCGTTCCAAGCCATTGAAACGCCTCTCGCGGGTTTAACGACAAGCCGGCTTCGGCAGCAATTTGTGATGTGTAAGCCTGCAGATCAGAAAAGTGGCCGTTCGCGGAATACCAATAGTCCGCAAACTTGATGTGTTGCGAGATTCTTCTCGTTTGCGTCTCCGCGTACCAATCCTTGAGCCAATCCTCTTCAAGGTCCCCTTGTAGCAGCGCAACATGGAGATAGGCTGCCTCTCGGGCCCCAACCATCGCAAGCGCCATGCCACCGGCCAGAATGGGGTCCGCAAATCCCGCGCTTTCACCCACGAGCATCCAGTTTTTACCTGTCATCTTCCCTGCTAGGAAGGACCAATCTTTGGTCGAGCGAATCTCACCCGCAGGCATCGCATTTGATAGGAGCTCGACAATATGGGGGTCTGTCCCGATTGCCTGGGCATAGAGATCGGCCACGGAGAGGCCCGACTGCTTATAGTGCTCCGCATGCGTCACGAAGCCGACGCTCGTGACATCTTTCGAGATGGGAATGAACCAGATCCAGCCGTTGCCCAAACTCATCACCCGTACCCGGACGCCTCCCTTGCCAACGCCGTCCATATCTGCCCAGTCGTCGGACTTCCAATAACGCCAAATCGCGATGTTCTTGAGCGATGTGGGCTCGATCACCGGTACTTCCAGTGTCCGTCGCAGGACGCCGATATGCCCCGAAGCATCGACAAAGTGCTTGGCCCTGACCCAGCCGTCGTCGTCGGCGCCGACGGGCATACACGCACCTTCAACCTTGATCACTTCCACCCGATCGCCATCTCGGTGGATCTTGGTGACCTTTGTTCCTTCGCAAACTTCGCAGCCCAGTTCGGCGGCGTGGTCAAGCAGGATCTCGTCGAAGATCGCCCGCTCAACATGGAATGTCGTCTGATACCGCTGTCCCTCTAATTGCCCTGGACGAGGCCGGTCGTCGTAATCCTGCCCCACAAGGAAATCAAACCTCCAAAGATCATCTGAATTCCCCCAGCGATACAACGCCCCGGTCTTGACCGGAAACCCAGCCGCTTCCACTTTGTCCCAGCATCCCATCTCCTCAAGCACGAGCGTAACGGGTGGCAGTTGCGACTCTCCCACATGCTCACGGGGGAAGACTTCGCGTTCTAGAATCAGAACTTTCGCCGTGGGCAAGTATTTTAATAATATCGCCCCCATTGTCGAGCCAGCGGGGCCCCCACCGATGATTACGACGTCGTATTCCGTGTTTATCAAGCTCAATCTCTTTATTCCCTCACAAAGGCTTTGGGACAGACAATGCAAATAGGCGCCCTGGAAGTCTCAAGGTCGCTGTAAATGTTCCCTCCCGCCAAAAGCCCTTTGAGTTGCATTGCCGCGGGGTGTAGTTTTTCATGATCATTTTGCGCCAGATATTCGCTCAGCGGTATAGGTGAGAAAAAAATTCGATATTTCGTTGTATCAAATCTGATATTCCGTTGTATCATAGGCGCATGCCGGTGACGCTGAAGGACGTAGCACGAAGAGCGAACGTATCGCCCGTCGTCGTGTCGAAGGTTCTTCACGGCAAACTGGATGGCATTCGTGTCAGCGCGGCCACTGCGGAACGTGTTCGAGAGGCGGCGAGAGAACTCGATTACCATGTCAATGTTTGGGCGCGCAACTTCAGGGCTCAGCGCGCGATGATGATAGGAGTGCTAAACGGTCGGGGAATCGATCGCCCTCTCTTTAGTACAGGCCCAAGATACTTTGCAACACTGTTGGACGGTATTGTCGAGGGCGCTTTCAAACACGATTATTCGGTAGCGCTTTGTCCCCAGTTGCTTGGTGGGAACCCGCTTGACGCGGTGAGCGACGGCAGGTTTGCGGGCCTCCTGTGGTACAGCATCGCTCCCTCACAAACGAACTTGGAGGCTCTGGAGGCGTGCACCGTGCCTTCTGTAATTGCCCATGCCCGCGCCTCGACATTTGGGAACCGTCATGCGACGGTTATTTGCGACAACGCCCAGGGGATTGGGCTGGCGATCACTCACTTGATCGACCGAGGGCATCGGCGCATCGCATTTGCCACGGAGAGCGATGCACAAAATGTTGAGACCGAAGAGCGCCTGGAGGGGTACCGGCAGTATATGCGAAAGCATGGTCTGCCGGTCCAGGACGCCGACATTCTCGATTTCGAAAGGAATCGCAACGAGCTTCACCGATACCTGGAGCAGGGTCCGCGTCACACCGCGATCGTCGCCCATGCTGATGGACTCGCCGCCGACATCATCCGGCTCGCATCCGAATATGGTGTTCGCGTTCCTCAGGATCTTGCCGTCATCGGCTTTGATTCCACCGAATTCTGCGATGAACTTCGACCGACTCTGACATCGGTATCCCAACCGCTCTACGACATTGGAAAGAGCGCGGTGGAATTGCTGATCAGCATGGTTGACAGCAGCCCAGGACAACCGATCGAGATCCTCAAGCCCTGCGGTCTCGATATCCGCGAATCCACCGATTTTGTCCGCTCCGAGGTGGTTCATGGGTAACTGCATCCATCATTTTCCGGCCCATTTATCGAGGCTCGGATTGCAAGTGTCTTACATTCGCATCTCATCGTTCATGCATCGACGACCCGTCCGAAGGAGGACAATTAGTGAAGAATAACCAAACCCGAAGCGCCTTTACGCTTATCGAACTGCTTGTGGTCATAGCAATCATCGCTATCCTTGCCGCAATTCTATTCCCCGTGTTTGCCCAAGCCAAGCTTGCGGCCAAGAAGACAAATGACCTGTCTCAGTTCAAGCAATTGGGACTCGCAAGCCTCATGTATTCCGGAGACTATGACGACCAAGCAATGGCATTCCCTTATGCCGGAACATGGTCGACAAGCTGCCCTGGATGCGGAAGCAACACCGTATTCACCCATGGCGAAATGGGTCCCTGGTGGACAGACCGACTTCAGCCATATGTAAAGAACAAGGGCATCTTCGCCAACCCAACCAATCAGGACACGCTCTATCTTGATGCCGGCTACTGGAAGCCAGGCGCGACAAGTTACACGGACACGAATACTTCCGACTTCTATCGGAACACCTATACCTACAACGAGTTCATTGCTCACCAAGACTCCAACCCGTTGACCCCTGGATCAGCGTCCATGACCGCGATTAACGAGCCCGCAGACACCGTTCTGCTTGGCCCATCGAATAACTGGTTCAACCGCAGTTCCTGTCAGCCCAACGGAACCGGCACTTCGGTCGACCTGGATTGGGATATCAGCCAAGGCGGATGGGGTTATGAGCTTTGGGGCGCAGAAAACGTCGGAGAGAGCTTGTCGAACGGCGGATTCAATCAAGGCGCCAATTTTGCCTATTCGGATGGCCACGGGAAATACGCCAAGCTAGTTCCTGGCCTTGACTCTGGATTCGGTTCGGACGGAAATGCCTATGTGGGCTACTTCCCGACAGCCAAGACCCACCCGCAGTTCCCAACAAATGGAGGAGTTTGTTCGTCGAAATATGACCCAATTCTCTACATCTATTAAGTCGCTTTGCCTGGTTGGGTTGTTAGCGGTTGCCTATGTGTCAGTCCAGGGCTGTTCTTCGGATCCGCCTAAAAACGGAGTCGCGGTACAAGCTGACGACTACACTCACGCTCCTGGCGCTGGTAAAGCCAAGCCAGGGCAACCACCGAACAAGTAGTGGGGGAGGGAAGCCCTACTGGCCGTTGAGTTTTCATCGGCATGAAATGCGCTCCTACCGGAGCGAGCGTAAAGGCATATAATTGGCGGCACGTCTGGGTCGTGCCGCCACTTTTTGTTTCCTAGGCTCTCGCCGCGTCCTGAGGTCAAACCCGACCATCGCCCGCACCATAATATCCGGGGCAAGAATTGAATCAGACATTTGAAAAGCGCGATCGCTTATTGGCTGCCGCCGTCGGGGCACAGAAGTCGGGTCAATTTGACGCTGCCAAACGCTTTGCCCAGGATGCACTCGATCTCGACCCAACCTGCATCTCGACGAAGTTCTTGCTCGGCGTTTCCAGCGCCCGATTGGGTGAGCATGCAGTGGCCGTTTCGATGCTCCGACAGGTATTAGAGGCCGAACCCAAGTCCTTTGAGGCACTGGTCTCACTTTCGACGGTCTATCGCGAAATAGGTCAATGGGATGACGCGATCGCCATAGGACGCAGAGTCGTTGAGGTTCGCCCAAACGATCCGACCTCCCACAACAACTTGGGGCGATCCTTATTAGCATCTCGAAGACTTTCAGAAGCAGCAGCAAGCTTTGGACAAGCGATCGGTCTCCAGCCGAATTTCGCTGCCGCTCATCACAATTTAGGTAAGACCAGACAGTTGGAAGGAAGGGATGGCGATGCGGCGAAGAGCTTTGCCCGAGCCGCAGCCCTTGCGCCGACTCTCGACAACCTCATGGCTCTCGGTCATATGCTGCTCACCTTGTGTGACTACGAAGGTGCGGCAGACTGCGCAAAGAAGTGCGTCGAGTTTCATCCCAATTCTCCTGCCGCCCATTTGCTTTATTGCGGGGCGCTGACGGAGCAAGGCGAATTGTTGGAAGCTGAGCGATACCTGCATCGCGCAATCGAGTTGGACCCCGAATACAAGGAAGCCCTCCAGACAGCGATTCGACAACGTCCTCTCGGCTTTATCGACGAGGCAAACGAAAACCTTCGCCGAGCCTTAGATCAGAATCCTCGATTGGTTTCCGCATTCGACGCCCTGATGCAAAATCAGAAAGCAACCGAACCGGACCGAAGGCTCATCGAATCGATGCGGTCGGTGCTCGATCAAGGCGGGCTCAGCGAAACAGAACTCGTTTCACTCCACTATGGACTCGGCAAGGGGCTTGAGGATCTGAAGGAGTTTGAAGCCGCTATGAGTCACTACAACCATGCCAATCGGCTTACTCATCGAATCAAATTCGGGGACGTTTTGTTTGACGAGACTCGCTATCAGGATCATGTCAGCCGATTGATCGATTGCTTTTCATCAAAGCCACACGGTCCTATCACGCCCGAGTCATCCGATCTTCCAGTGCTGATCATTGGCATGATGCGGTCAGGCACGTCGCTCGTCGAGCAAGTTCTTTCAAGCCACGCGGACGTAGTTGGCGCCGGTGAACAGCTCTTTTGGACCGGGAATTGGTCACGTGCGCTCCCATCGGGATCAGAATCGCTGCAATGGACCGAGGTGGAGAGACTCGGGGCCGAGTACGTCGAGAGACTCCGGACGTTTGGCCCCACGTCAAAACGGATGTGCGACAAGATGCCTGGGAACTACATGTTCGCCGGGCTGATCCAACTTGCGCTGCCAAACGCCAGGTTCATTCACATCAGAAGAAATCCAGTTGACACGTGCCTTTCCATTTGGGCAACACCAAACCATATGCCACACGAAGGCGGGAATGATAAAGGGAATATCGTTTTTGTCTATAAGCAGTACTTGCGGCTGATGGAGCATTGGCGGAAGACACTCCCACCTGACCGACTTTTGGACGTGGATTACGAAGCCCTCGTGACCGAACAGGAGCGCGTCATTCGCTCGATGGTGACCTTCTGTGGACTGGAATGGGACGATGCCTGCCTTAGCCCCCACAAGAACAAACGCATCGTGGCCACTCCCAGCGCATGGCAAGTTCGGCAGCCGTTTTACGGGTCATCGGTTTCCAAATGGCGTCATTTTGAGCCTTGGCTGGGGGAGTTTCAGGAACTCACGCAACTTGCCCACCCGACTGAAAGCTAACCAATCGATCGTTTGTTTGCCATTTTGGGTGGATTTATTAAGCAATGATGCACTTCCCCAAAAAGGACGACTCACCTGTGTATGTAGCCGGTCTAAGCCCAGTATCATAGGCTTATGCCGGTGACCCTCAAGGACGTGGCGCGGAAAGCAAATGTCTCGCCTGTCGTCGTTTCTAAAGTCCTTCACGGCAAGTTAGACGGCATCCGTGTAAGCGTCGCGACGGCAGAACGGGTGCGCTTGGCCGCGAGGGAATTGGACTACCACGTCAACATTTGGGCACGAAATTTTCGCGCTCAAAGAGCCATGACGATCGGTGTGCTCAACGGACTGGGGATCGAACGGCCGCTCTTTAGTACCGGCCCGCGATACTTTGCCACCCTGATGGATGGCATCGTCGAGGGCGCGTTCAAGAGTGAGTATTCGGTAGCCCTTTGCCCCCAGCTTCTTGAAGGCAACCCGAACGATGCCATCAACGACGGTAGATTCGCCGGATTGGTATGGTACAGCATCTTGCCGTCTGAGGTGAACCTGCAGGCCCTCGCCGCATGTACCGTACCGGGCGTCATCGCGCATGCACGTGCCGCCACCTTTGGAAATCGCCATGCAACGGTAATTTGCGACAATGCGCAGGGAATCGGCCTTGCGATCGACCATTTAGTGGAAAGGGGGCACCGTCGGATCGCGTTTGCCACCGAGAGCGACGCTCAAAACGTTGAATCGGCGGAACGCCTTGAGGGATACCGCCTGCATATGGCGCGGCTAGGATTGGCCTACGACGAAGCCGATATCCTTGACTTCCCGCGAGACCGCGTCGCTCTTCACCGGTATCTCGCCGGCAGCCCCGAGCACACCGCGGTGGTTGTCCATGCAGACGGCCTTGCGGCGGACTTGATCCGCTTGGCTCCCGAATATGGAGTGCGAATTCCTCAAGACATGGCGGTTATCGGCTTTGACTCGACCGAGTTTTGCGACGAGCTTCGCCCTACTCTGACATCCATCTCCCAACCCCTTTACGGCATCGGCAAGAGTGCGGTCGAATTGCTGATCAAGATGATCGACGGCACTCCTCCAGAGAGCTTGGAACTGGTTCTACCTTGCGGACTGGATGTTCGGGGCTCGACCGATTTCAACCGGTGAACGGTCGAGTTCGTCCCGAAAATACGTCTCTAGATCGAAGCCGCTCCCTCGTTCCAATACACGAATAAGCCGTCCTTACCGGGAGCCACAATATCCAAGCGACCGGATCCTCTCAGGTCGACAGGCATAAAGTGAATTCCGCACCCTCCCCCGGATCCTCCGACGGGTACGTGATCGATCACTTGCTTTGCGAAGGACTCACCCGTCCATTTGAAGTAATAGATTCCGAGAGGATCGGCCTCTCCCGCTTCGTTACCGTTATGGGCCCTCGATCGCTTCCCAGAGACCAACTCGGACTCTCCGTCGCCGTCGATATCCACCCAATGCAGGTCGTGATACTGGGAGACGAATGGATCGATAGGGTGCGTGATCCAATTACCGGCTACCGTCTGCTCCAGCCAATCGAGCCCGTACGAGTGGGCGCGACCAACAATAATGTCTGCCCGGCCATCCCGGTTTACGTCGACGACGAGCATGGGACAGGACGCATCCCAATACTCAAGTTCAAACGCGGGAACATGTAGCCAGCCGTCACCCGTTTTCTTGAGGTAACCCTTCTTGAACACGAACTCGCCCTGCCCGTCCCCGTCGATATCACCAAATCCATAGCCATGCCCGATGGGTGTCTCTGAGATCAAGTGCCGTTCAAGAGTGCGAGTGGCAAGATTCGGCTTGTAGTAAGCAAACGGCGCTCCCGGAGTGTTCGGGACGATTTCCAACTGGCCGTCACCATCGACGTCCCACATCCGGGTTGTCTCGACATTGCCGATACCTTCGATGAGGATATGTTCGGGCCACGGTTTGGTAGGATTTTCAGGGCACTCACGCCACCGCAGGTTGCACCCCCACCAGCCACCGGTCACAAATCCCTTTCGACCCGTGCCCATGAGATCCAGAGGCAGCGTCGAAAAGTCGTCGTAGTACTCCTCGACTCGGGGAACGTCTCCGATCCAATAGCGCATGTGGAAATTCGGGCCCTTATACCAGAACCCTCCCGAGACGATATCCAAAACGCCATCGCCATCCACGTCCCACGCGTTTGCAGACTCGAACGATTCGGACGAGATCTGCTCTTTGCGAAACTTCAGTGCCATCGCTAAACCACCGTTCCTTTTTCGAAAAGATCCACATACGACCTGGCAATTTGAAGATCTTTGAAGGCATCCTCCACTCCACAGAGCGGATGAGACTCCCCGCGGATCGCCTTCAGGAAATTCTGAGCCTGCGCTCGCATCGCATGAAAGTGCGGAAGCGAAGGACCCTGTGTCGTAGGCACGGCTGGAATGCCCGGGTCCTGGAGAATCGTGACCTTGCCCGGTTCATCCAACGCGAGCGGGGCCGGAAGATCCAACCGAATCCAACCCTTCTGGAAGGTGACGAGAGCAGATTCCTGCCAATCTCGGGTTGTTTCGTAGGGCGCCATCTCGATGAGACCTGACACGCCAGATTCGCTGCGAGTCGCAAGGGTGATCGATCCCGGATCGGCGAAAACCACCTCGTAATCCTCTCCAAGAAGGAATCGCATCAAATTAACTTGATGAATATAGTAGTTCACAAACTGGATGTAGAGATCCCACTTGATTTGGATGCTTTCATACGACTCGTCAGTCCTTACATTCGAGGCAAATCCTTCGCGTGCCCAATCCCCAGGTGGCATCGTGATACGGACATAGCGCATCTTCCCAAGCTCGCCGTTTGCTTTCCATTGATCGATCACTGCCTTGGCGTACGCGGTCGCCGGGTCGGACCGTTTGTGGTAGGCCAAGTAGAGGGGCGCCGCCGCTTTCCTTGCCGCATGAAGAATCGCCTCCCCGTTTTCGACGGTATCCGCCAGGGGTTTCTCCGTCAGTATTGGGATGCCTGCCTTGAGGAGTTCTGGGATCAAGGCGATGTGGTTCTGGAACTGCTGAATCGCCACGATCCCATCCAGCCGCTCAGACTCCAGCATCTCCTCGTGTCCCGAATAGACTTTGCCAATGCCATAGCGCCTTGCAACCTCTTGTCCCAATTTTGGGCGGACTTCCGCAAGAGCCACTACTTCGCAGTCCGGCAATGTCACGTAGTTCCGCAAATGAGCCGCCTGCCCCATGTTGCCCACACCGACGAATCCGATCTTCAACTTTGACATCTCAACCTCATTCTAGATCACGAAGGATCTGGCTGAGCGGAGTCTAAAGGACCTCCAACCATCTGAGTCCGAGGGTCGATGGCTGTTTGTTCCAGAAAGGCGATGTATCGCTTTCTCAGGATGGGGGAACCGGCAAGGATGGATGCTTTTGTGACCAGAAGCTGTTCTTCCCCGATGAGTTGGAAAACCTGACGCTGACGCCTTCTGTCTTGCTCGATGACCCGAATCAGGGCGTCGACGGCGCTGGGGCTGGCGACCGAAAAGGCCTGCTCCAGAAGTCCCCCCACCCGGGGACGATCCAGGAGAGCCCGGGCTGCATTGAGAAGGACGACCGAATCGGAGTCGTGTAATGCCACGAATAGCGTGGGATTCAGTTCGATCCAAAGCAGCCTTCCGATGGTCTGTGCTAGAGCGGCGCGCACCCGCAGCTCTTTATGCGAGACAAGCGGCCGCATATAGGCTACAAACTCGGCTCGCTCCGATTCAGTAGGCTCTACCGGAACGAGCCGAAGCGCTTTGACGATTTCGTTAGGATCTTCCGATGTCAAGCCGGCAATCACCTGTTCGATGGGAACAATCTGAACCTCGATTTTGGCGCGGGATTGTTCCTGCCCTCCCATATCGCCGATCCCTTCAAGATGGGCGGTGTTGTCCCAACGAACGGCAGCTTTTCCGCTTCGTGAGTCGGCAAACACTTTAAGGGCGCGGAACGATGCCAGACCATTTAAAATGTTGCCGACGATGAGACGTGGAACCGACAATAACCCGGCTCCCAGGCCGTAAGTGAGACCAACCCAGGTGATTCTCTGAGTGATGCGGAGGACCATGTAGAACGTGCAGAACGAAACGAGATTGGCTAATGGCTCTCCGGCAACCAAGGTCGGCAGCAGTTGGAACGGCACGAGCCCGATGTAACCCAGAACAAAGATGATGTTGTAGATCAGAACGAGGTAGCCGAGGAAAGACGCGGATGCCGCGATAAAGACCTTGCGGTCTTTGACAAAATTCTCCTTCATCAGCCAGTTGCCTACCCAGCCCGATTGTTCCCACTCTTGCAGTGAGATGCCGATGATCCAACGCGATTTCTGACGCACCGAGCGCGTCCAATCCATCGGAAAATAGGACCAGTTCGAAATGAACATGGGTCGCTTGCAAAGAGGCTTCCACCATGGAGAATCGTCGTCGCCTAGGACAACATTGACAAACACCGACCTCATTCCCGCTTCCCGGATCTTCTTGGACATCGAATAGTCTTCTGTCATGGAGGCTTCGTTGAAGACGTGTCCGTCATATTCGTCGGCGAGAAACTCGATGACCTTTCGAGAAAAGCCGGTTCCGGTTCCTGCGTAAGGCACAAAACCGGAAATCTTCTCCCGAACCGGCACATCCTTCATATGGTTCTCGCTGAATTCGTCCGCGTAGATCCAGTGGACCCATTTGTTCCACTTTGCCGGGAAGGGAAGGATCGGAAGCTGTACGACGTCGATCTGCGGAATCAGGTAGTTATGAACGAGGAATTCTTGCGGGTGAACCCAGTCCTCGGCGTCGTGCATCAAGATAATGTCGTAGTTGATGAACTCCGCTTCCTCTTTTGCGCGGATCGTCGCCAGGACATTGTGAAGACAGTCCGCTTTTGTAGTCGGTCCTGGCCTCGCCGTAACAACTTTGATGATCTGTGGATATTCTTTGGAAAGCCGATCCACGCAAGCTTGGGTCGCCGGATCGTTCGGATAGGTACCGACAAAGATCGAATAGTTGTCGTATTCCACTCGCTTGATGATGTTGTCCACCATGCTCGCCACGACCTCGCCCTCGTTCCAAGCCGGAACCATGACCGCGATTCTCTGCTGGTCGCGAGCCCGGAGGCGCTCAAGGGTCAACCGAGGCTTACGGCGATAAGTGAATTGCCTCCAGAACCTCAGCCAATAGGCCCCAACATCGTAAACAAGGTCCTGGGATCCGCTTAGGAAGTATACGACAGCGACAATCCACGTAAGTCCGGCGAAGAAGTCCCGGAACATCATCAGCCAGTCATATTGGTCTAGTTTCACGCCGGTTCCTCCTATGGTTTTGGATGCTTACGTTTCACGAATTTGCTACCGATAAAGACGGCGACCAAGCCGAGGCAAACCAACACGGCCGTCATTCCCAATCGCATTTGGGGCTTGTAACGATGCATTTCGGTCTTCTCATCGATGCGGCGTTCGGTAGGAGACAAACTGTCAAAGGTAAACAGATCGCCCCCCACGCTGAAAACCGAAACTTGCCCACGAAGAGCGCCTTCCGATTTCGGATCGGCAAGGAATGCGGAAAAACGGTTTAAAGCTTGGTCGGACGCGGCAAGTACCACGTATGTAACGCCTCCCGAAGGCTTGTGAATGGCCTGGATCACAACCGAATCGACCAACGTCGACGCCAGAATCGGCAGGTCCTTGCTTACGCTGGGCACTCCACTCTTGGTTGGCATCACTAACAGATAGTCGGCTAAACCCTTAAAGCGGTCCGCGTCGTTCATATGCCCGATCAGCAGGTCTTCATTCCCGGTTAGCTCACCTGTGGACGCAATCCAGGTAGGAGTACCGTGATTCGACTGAGACGCCAAAGCTGCGGTTGCGGCCACGAAAGACAACTCGGCATCCGAGGGTTTTGGACCCAGTCCAACCCTCAGGGTCTGAGGCAGTTTTCCTTCTCGATCGCGTACATAGGGAAATCCTTCCAGGTACGGCATGCTCGGAAGGGAGCCCTCTCTCAGCTCAAATTCTGAGGAACCCAGGATGGTTGTCCAGGCGATGTCGTCGTAGTTCTTTGAGCAGTCGATGTTGGCCAACTCGTTGTGGGCCGTGATCATGATGCTCCACTCGTTGCTGTCAACGAGGTTGATCGGAACAGTACAGATCATCTGGCCGTCGTTGGCGTTCTCTGGCGTCAAGGCAACGCTGCCAATGTATTGGTTATTGATCGTTACTGCCAACAAGGAGCGTGTGCTGAGCAGAGTCGCGGAATGACGAAAATGAAGCCGTAACTGCACTCCCCGCCCAAGTTGTAACGCCAGGGGGCGTCGCAACACGATTGTCGTGCTTTGCCCGCCAATTCCGCTGAGGTTAATCGCGGAATATCCCAATTCATCGAAGTTGGTAATTCCGAGTCGAGTCTCTACAGACTGTGGTTTCGGCACAAAGTCTATGGCGTCTGCCGCGTAACCACGCATCTGAGCAGTGATCTCTGGATTGCTTAGGGACCTCACTGCCGAGTCGAGACGGCTGGCATTCCATCCGGTGATCCACAAACCGCTGTCATGAACCTCGATCGAGAGCTTCTGGTGAGGGTTCCCAATTTCCTTTCGAAGCCCTAAGTGAACGGCTTGACCAGCGACGCTATCTCGGGTGACCCTTACTATGAGCGGCTTTTCTGTGAGTTGCTTGCCCCAACTGGCAACGAGGTTGAAGGCGGCGGAATAGGTGCTGTCGCTTGAGTTTGGGGTGATAATGATCGGTACGCTCGTAGCAGGCTGAGCTAACCAATTGATGTATGGATATGGATAGGTCGAGAGTGGGAACCTTTCCATATCCGCAAGATGAAAAGTCAGGACGGAGCTCGTTCGGAATCTCACCCAGTTCCTTGGGTCGTCGTCCTCAAGGCATGGCCCTTCGGGGGTTCGGCTCCGAGTGGCGACCGTTAGCTCGTTAAAGCCCGGTCTGAAATAGGCGGCAGGAAGTTGTACCTCCCAATGATTTGGAGATTTGGTCGCTGCATGAAGTTCGATCGATTCGATGGGTTGACCATTCAGGAGGATCGTCATGCTCTCCCGAACCCCTTCCATCGTCGGAGACGTGTCGTAATCTAGCGAGAACGATCCGTCCTGCGACACGTTTACGCCATGAGGCAACTCAAAGAAGTACCTCCAGCGATCACTATCCGAGTGAACGGGTTTGTCACCCAAGAATGGGTGGATCTGGATGTCCGACCCAAGCCCCATCGCCGAGAGCGCTGCCAATACCAAAGCCGCCCAGATTCGCTTTATTTAAGACTCACCCCGGTGATTCTTCTATTCGCAAGCTCATGGACGTCAAATAGCGATGAAGTTTGGAGCGTTGCAGGATCGACTACCATCGCGCATTTGAAACAATAACGAAGCCGCGACCAAACGCGGCGGCGATGGAGGTAAGAGCGGTATCGCTCCACATGCGTCTCAAGAAGCAGCGAATCTTCGGAAGCGGCTAATTTAGACTCAGTCCGCCAGCTTTTGATCCCTATGAACAAACCTAACGCGACCTCGATAAGTACGTACGGCGTTGTGGGGGCGTAACCTTCAAGAGCAAAAAAACCAACCGTGAAGACGATCATCGAAACAAGCCCGTAGGCGACGCTATTTCGAATTCCTACTTTTCGGCGTTTGGAGACCGGGCGATTGGGACTCTGAGGTGCAGACAACCACTCGGCCAAGTCAGAAGAGAACTGGTACGAAGGCGTCGACACAAGATCGCCCAATTCAGACATTGTGGAAATCTCCGAACTGCCACACCTCGGGCAACAACAGGAGTTGACGTGTTCAATATGAGATTGTTGTATCATTTGCGCATTCCTTGCATGATATCGAGAGGTCAGCCGCTGCGAACCTCGAAAACACCACCCATCCATGGGCAGTAGTTCAGTTTAGTATGAATGTGCCGCAGAACGCAAATGGAGTCCGCCATTAAATAGCGGCGACCAAAGGTTTTCGCAATAATCCAAATGCGAGAACCAGGCGATCTAAGAGCGCTGCACACTTGTCAATTAAGACGGTATGACATTCGAAACGATTGCAAAATCTCGACGAACATATAGAGGTTTAACCGTTTTATCCTACACATGGGATAACAACCTCTTTAGGATACAAACGTGGGTAGAGAGCCAGGGTCATCTCTTCGGCTATCGGTAAACCTCGAAGGCGAATAAGGAGAAGCTGCCTTCGGAACCTCCTTTCTTAAGGCAGTCGAGGCGAACAAAGCGAGCGTTTCGCCTTGAAAACTGAATGATCTCGTTTCCGCCTTTTCCCTCGTTCGTCTCGAATACTCTGGTCCACGAAGACCCATCGCTCGAAATGGAGATCCGAACCTGGGAGGCATGGCTGTCAGGAACCCACCTTAGGATCACTTTCGAGACGCTTTCGCTCCTTCCAAGGTTGACGCTCACCCACTGACGCTTATCTCCCTCGGCAATCCAGCGGGTCGGGGCCCTCCCGTCAAACAGGGTATCCACACCAAAGTCCCCGCTTTGCCGATCGGACGACGCTCCATGCTTTCCGAATGCCAGATCCCCACTTTCGCGATGTACTATGGGAGGATTGATACGGACACCCGGACCATCGCCGAGGCGCCGTGCATCCGCTTCAAACGTTTGATAGCTCCGCGCATGATTCGGATGTCCAGCCCACAAGAGCTCGCCTAGCGTCGGCATCGCGGGTCTCACCAGTTGATGGACGTCTTCGAACGTGTAGGGGTAATCGGCCTTGTCATTCCAAACGGCGAACATTCCGCCAAGGACGTGAGGATCCTTATCCGGTAGTTTTTCTCGATCAAATACCGTCGGTTTCCAACTCGCGTATAAGCTCCGGGTATCGAGAAACTGATAGTAATAGCCGGCAAACGGCACGATGTAGAGTCGATCATCGTGACTGTTAATAATCTTGTATCCGTCATGCACCGCATCGATCGGGTCGTGGTAACCGGGGTACCAGATGTTGACCACGATGTCCCGATCGACTCCGGTTGAGCTGCCGGCGGTTTTTAAGCCGCCCCACATGCGCACTTTCTTGCCCTCACTGCGAACAAATGCCGCGGTCGCGTTGATATAGGCTTTGTAGTAGGATGCCGATTCAGGCCCTCCGTTATATTCATCGGCCCCGATGTGGACCTGGGGTGAACGAAACCATGGAATGAACTCGCTCCAAATGCTGTTGATGAACTCCTGGGTCTTGGGATTGGCAAGATCGAGATGATCCTTGGGCAATTTTGGATTCCCGAGATCCGGCCTAAGCTTTGTGAACGCTCGCGCATGGGCAGGCGCATCAATTTCGGGAGTGATACTCACGTGATACGCCGTCGCCAGATCTTGTAGGGCATCCATTTGAAGGCGTGTATACGCGCCGTCTTTGTTGGCAAGGCCCGGAAACCGATCGCTGTTCAGGCGAAATCCCGAGTAGTCATGCGCCGCATTGTCGTTCAAATGTAGCTGAAAGTCATTTAGCTTGTACCAAGCCATGAACTTCACGTACTGCCGGAGGTACTTCGCGTCGAAGAACTTTCGCCCGACGTCAAGCATGAATCCGCGCTCATGGTATTCGGGCCAGTCGAGGGCATTGCCCTTTGGCACGGCCCTGTGCCCGGGTACAAAGGAAAGCATTTGAAGTAAGGTCCGAGTCGCGTAGAACACCCCGGTTGATGTTTTGGCGCCTATTACGACGTGGTCCGTAATGCCAAGTCGGTAACCCTCGTCTCCAACCTCCTCCAACGATTTGTCGATCCGCAGATCGATATCCCCTTCTTTAGGCTGGTCTCCCGCAACGATTTCAAGCGACAGTCCAGAAACTTCGAGAAGGTCGTCGCGAAGAGTTTTGGCAACCCCGATCAACTCATCGTGTTGGGTCCGATCAAGACGGATTCGACTACTTCGTGAGAACACCAACGTTCCACTGCCACCAGACCATTGTCTAAGGCTGGGAATTACCGCTGGCCCCGCGGTTTGAACTCGGTGTGCGGCCGGGGGTGAAGCAATCACCATGCAAGATATAGGGAGAGAAATCGTGCCGGTCATGAGCATGAGTCCCATGACTCTATCCGATCTGAGCCAGACGATTGACCAAAGATAACGTCCGGATAAGCGATGACTGCAAGAACGGTAACATTCGTTGAACGACAGGGTGAAGGATTGCCTTAGAGTTCTTTGGTAGGGGCTCTACATAAACTCCGTAGCTCTTTGGCTTTGTTTTAGCTACTTTTCCATCGGGTTCTTTGTCGTGGGGCCAGTCTTCGCATCCGAAATCTCGGTTCGGGGGCGTAAGCTACCGTGGCGTGGTTTCGTGGGAGCGGTGTACATGCCCCTCCTTCGGACCGTCAACGCTGTTGCCGCGTCCGCTTGGATCGCGCTTATCTTAGTCGAACTTGGGTTTCCCCATGTTGAAATCAGGGAACCGGAGGAAACTTATGCCCTCCACTCGCGTCCGCTTATTTTCCTTTCCCTAATACTCAGTGTGATCGGCGGAACTGCCCTCCCCGGCATCACCAAAGAATCTTGACTCGTCACCCATTAGGCGGAATTCTTACTAAGAACCGGGATGGCCACTCAATCGGCAATTTATCGATTGTTACAGCACAGGAGGTCATTTCCATCCTGTGGCTAACAAAGCTCTGACCCTTGACCGCCAAGGCGAAAACTCAAGCACCTAAGCCAGCGGGTGATGGGCTTCGTCGATCGCAGCACGCAGGTTTGCCCACGGAGTACTCCCAGGAACCGTGCAGTCGGCGCCTAGAATGAACCTCGGGGGAGCCTCGGCAAGAACTTCTCTTGCCGCAGCGCGCGCCTGCTCCTCGGTGCCGGTCGAGAGAATTCCTAACCGCTTGAGCCCTCCCATGTATGGCCTGCCGAATTGGTTTGATATCTCGGTAGGTGTCAGGGATTTCCCGCCTACCTCTGTCGACACGTTGACGACTGTTCCGGGATAATCCTTGAATAAGCTTAAATCGTCGTATCCGCCAAACTCCTCATGGTAATCACAAATGTGAAGAATGTTAAAGAGGGAGGTCTCATTAATCAGGTTCATCACCCGGTGATCGGTTGGTTTAACCCACTTTTGAAAGATCTCGCGGTCATTGAATCGGTGCGCTTCGCCACCTTGAGTTGAGTGATAGAATCCGTCCAGTCCGATTCGGATGCACTCCTGCACAAACTCAAGAAGGCTATCCGTGATCGTCTCAAGGGCTTTGAACACGTGGTCCGGAGCATGCTCGAGATGGTCGATCACCGTCTGTCTTCCAACCATATTTCCCGCAAGCATGAATGGGGAGTAGAGGGTCAAAACGACCAGAGCATCTGATTTAAGGGCATCGACGAGCCCCTTCACCACTTCTAACTGAGGCTTATAAAACTCAAGCGGCAGATAAGGAAGATGGTCAAAATCGGTCTCCTTTTTGATCTCAATCTGCGGGAAATCGAGCTCGAATTGGATTTTCACGAAATCCATATTTGTTGCCGCGAAGAATTCCTTGTGCCTTTTGACGGCAGCCTTTCCTGCCTTAAAATCATTGCCAAAGTGGAGGAAGAAGGCGGCGGGTGTGTAGTCGCCAACTTGATCGGCCTCCAAATGTCGGAGCAGAGCCTCTCGTTTGTTCACGGTTGTTTGTGTCTTAGACTACTCTAGATTTCGTGGATTGGTTACCGTCACGATGCCAGGATTTCGCGATGCCTCAATGCTAGAAGCAAGGACCTTTGTCGCAACTTGCTTGAGGTTTCGCTGTGTTTGGCCCTAGCGCGATCAGAAAACTCCACCCCTTAAATTAACGAAGCACAGGCGTTGATGCCTTGCAGGCAATGCAACCTTCAGTCTAAAGGTCCCTCGGTCGGCTGACAAGCCGATCGTGACAACTGTCGCGAGTCAATTGCCTTTTCGTAATCAGCGTGGGTGGGATAGAGCCCCGCAACGACAATCCCATCCCCAAGTTCATAGAACGCCACATGTTCTTGACAGGGGCCTTTAGGATAGAAAAGAATGTCTGGCGCATTCCGTTTCTTTTCCGCTTGAATCGCACATTCGGGACGGCGGACGGCGCGAATAAGATCGTTGTATCGGTCACGCAGCGGCGAACGAGACTTTTTGAAAGTGGCCCACGCATCCTTGGTAAACCAGTAATTGCGCTCGTCGGATGCGATCTCCCTAAACGCCTGAAGCACTACGAAACCTAAGGGGGTGGCGTAGGCTAGGCCTTCCTCATCCATGTACAGGCTTTCGAGAACCGACTGCACCTCGGGGCGATAGGCCCGTTTGCGGTTAAGATAGTCGTCATACGAGCGCAAATCCTGCTCGACGTATTCAATGAGATCTTTGGCCTCAACCAGCTTGGCAAAATCCCATTCGATCGGAAGGGGTGGGATCGTCAGGACTTCGTCATAGCTTTCATGCATCAAGTAAACCGGCAGATGAAAGACAAGCCCTAACGCTGTGGCATAGCTGACAACCGACTTCATGCCACCGGTTACATTGATCTTCACTTCATTTCCCTTCGCACGGGCGGGCTTCATCTCGTCGATCACGACACTGACAAGATCGCGAAGCCCCTTTTGCTTGAGCTCCTTGACACCAGTCCCCCAAGATTTAAGTTCCACCTGCTTCACCTGAAACTCTCGATTCTGCAAGAAGCGGTCGAGGACCTCAGCACACAGCTTCCCATCCTCCGTCGCGGAGTGAACCAATATGATCTCATCTCCGCCCTCGGCTAAACGAAGGAGCGCATTGCACTCAGCAGAGGCCCGTTCTGGGTTCTCACTCACGTAACGGAACAGCTCATCGGGGGTATTGCATCCTTTGGCATTGGACTTCAACGACGTGCCACAGGTGACGATGTGAGTAGTGCCCATATCGGAATTGAACCTTATCTCAGCAGCCTATTTCCTAGACAATACAGGTTGCCGCACATTTTCAAATGAGCGCCGTCCAACGTTCAACAAACCTTAAGGTCGATCTAAAAACAGGGGTTTTGCTTCCCCACAGCCGAAAGCCAGGCTTCCCCCGATCCCAAGCAGGCAGGCTAACTGAAGCAAGCGGCTCCACTCTTCGTCGGTCCGATTGAGCCAATATAAGCCGGTCACACCGTTCACTTGCCGGCGCCCGGAACGCCGAGACTCTCGCGTGAATTGGTTTTGCACCAACGAAATCCACGTTCCGTTGAGTTCACGGGCCGGCATCGGCAGGATTGCGTCGTATTGACTTAAGCGAAGAATCAAGCCGGTGGCAATAGACAGCGGAGTAGGCTCTGAAGTTCGACCGTTGCTTCGGGTCGCGGTTGGGCTGAGAAATTCCAAGCCTTGCACCGGCAACGGACTCATCCAGTCCTCCAACAACCCGACCTTGGGCTTTTTAATCAATACCGTCTCGTGAGAGGGAAGGATTTGAGTGATAGCTGCAAGCTGAACCCTTTCTCGCTGGGTTCCCAGCCCTTGGTCCCCGATGAGGTGCAGCGCTTGAACCATGAATGGCCAGTGGTCTGTTCCATGGCCGTAGAGATCGATGCCGACATCAAAGCACTCCCCTGGCCCAAGTTCCACATGGTGCTTGCGGGTCAACCGCAATCGGTAAGGACGGACGGTTGCAGAATCTCGATCATCGAAAATCATTTGGTACGTTGCAGGCGCAATCTCGTGCAGGCATGTACCGAGAGCTCCACGCAACATCGAGCCGATCTGGTCGTGGAGATGAAACCGGTTTTTCGTCTTGTAAACGGCTCGTAAACGGAGCAAACGAATGTTTTCCGGCGTCATGAACAAACTTTACCTATCGGCATTCGACAACATTAATTGCCAATCGCCAAGAGAAGCATCGGAGGTGCTAAAGTTTCATATCATAAAAGATTCCAATGTCTTAACGATGGAGTCAGATTTCAACCATGCGTCTCAATTCAATCACCATTCCAACGATTCAACCTCAAGAGGATAGAAAGCCTCTTGTGCGATTGAAGCTGAAGATCGTAACCCCGATGCTTGGAGGTGGGGCGATCGCGGGTCAGCCTTCGGTTGAATTCCCCATCCGTGGATCCGCGATTCGAGGTGGTCTTCGATACTGGTGGCGGGCGACTTATGGTGCAGCCTGCGCCACCCCAGAAGAGATGAAGCGTCTCGAAACCGCTCTATGGGGCGGTTCCGAACAGGGCGGCATGCGATCTTCGCTCCTGAGCGTTTGTATCGAACCGGTGACCGCCGGAACATCAGCGTTGAGGTCCCGGGCGCTTATTCCGCAGTACGCCCAGGGCATGCTGACGGGCGATGACGCCGACCAGCAGCAAGTTCTTGTTGATTCAATCTTCGTGCTGGAGATTCGTCAGAACCGAACCCCGATTGATGTCCCTAGCTCACTTCGCGAGCAGGTTGAATGCGCGGTTTTGAGCCTAGTTCTTTTCGGCGGGCTCGGCGCCCGCACCCGGCGAGGGTTTGGATGTCTGCAAATGATTTGCGATCCGCTTAACACGATCGAAGTGGATAAGTTGTGGGACCGGTTCAACGAGATCATTCCGAAAGCCCACCAAATTAGGGCTGGGGGGTTTACCAACCTTATTCAAGGGGTGATTCTCGGTGGGAAGCCTCAGAACAGTGCATCGGACGCATGGGGTGAATCCATTAGAGTCCTGAAAGGGTTTCGACAAGGTAATTACGGTCGTTCTCCTTGGCCAGAATCGGATACCGCTAGGAAATTGAGCAGGTCGAAGCCATTAGAAGACGACCCAGCTCTTGCTCTACCTCGTGCTAGCCTCGGGCTTCCGTTCACCGTAAAAGACATTGCGAACTCCAGAAATCCCGCTTTCTCTGAACTGACGGTCGTGGGATACAACGGCTCCCAACGCCTGGCAAGCCCCGTCATCGTAAAACCGTTGCGCAAAAGCCGTGAGTGGTACCCAGCCATCATCTTTTTAGGTCGTAGCGACCTGGATGAGAATCTAGTCTCTGTCCAGTCGGCTGACGGTGGCATCAATGGAACGATGAAAGAACTCGGACTTTCTCTATCAGCGGTTGGCTATCCGCGAGATGAGTCAACGAAGCGGAAGAATCCTCAGCAGGGTCAAAAAAAATAGAAACTTTACTTGAAGCGTGGCTCAAGAGTGAGCACCGGTGGAAGAATCTTCGATGAACTTCCTCCTTCAAATCTCGATTGGGCCGGTTCAAAGATTTATTTCGGCTGCTCGCAAGACTCGCGATTTGTTGGCAGGATCGGAGTTGCTGGTCGAAATTACCACGGCGGCCGCCAAGGCGGTCGAGGAGGCGGGGGGGGCGAGTTGATCTTCCCGGGTTCGCTGGAGTCGCCTGCCGCAAATATTATCTTGGCCAAAGTCTCCGATCCGGAAAAGGCGGCATGTGAGGCCAAACAGGCAGCGCTAAAGATGCTCAAGTCCAGAATGGATGAAGTAACGTCCAGAATGGATGAGCTAGGGTCTGAGGTCAATCGACCTTTGGCAGAGGCTCAGATCGAAGAGTTTCTTGAGTGGTTTGCCGCTTGGACACCGCTGGCACATGACTCATCCTACGAAGAGGCGCGTAGACGATGTGCTGAACTGATGGCGATGCGCAAGGCGACACGCAGCTTCGGCCCTTCCCCGAGTATCGCGGGACTTCCGAAATCACCGCTTGACCCCGGATTTGACACGGTTCTCAAGACGGACTACAGCCAAAAGGTCCTGTTGGACGACGCACGCCTCAACAAGCGCGAAACGCTTGATGCGGTGTCCCTCATCAAGCGATTCGCCAAGTTCAAACGGAGCTCCTTCCCCTCGACCCGAACGATCGCCGCCTATCACTTGCGGGACCCTGAAGATTGGGATCAACTCCATCGATCACTCAGAAAAACGCACCAAGACGCCATCGACATTGGTGAAGTTCTGGTTTCGCCTGATCGTGAGCTTCTCGAAAGCCTGTCTCCTGAACAGAGGGCTCTCCGCCAGAGCCTCGTTCAAGGCAGACGCCTACGAAGTTACTACGCCATCCTCCGAGCAGACGGCGACAACATGGGTTCTCTGCTGAGTTCCATTCGATCTGAATCTCTTCACCGAGAATTCAGCCAGGTTCTAGGCCGTGACTTTGCCCTGCAGGTTCGAGGAATCGTCGAACAACATCACGGTGTTCTGGTCTATAGCGGCGGCGACGATGTGTTGGCACTGCTACCCGTCGACACGGCCATCAACTGCGGGTATGAGCTTAGAGCGCTGTTTCAAAAGACGGTCGAGCAATTCGTGCGTAAGCTGGGAATAGCCGACATCCGCCAGGGCCTTACCGTTGGGATCGCGGTCGTACATTTCTATGAATCGTTGCAGGCTGGCTTGGACTTTGCCCACAATCTTGAAACCAGCGGAAAGCGGGTTCCTGGCAAGGACGCGCTCGCCATTGGGGTTCGGACACGGAGTGGGGGAGACACTACCTTTGCACGAAGGTGGGCAAACCACCCTGAACAAGATATCCGGAATGTGCTCGTTGCTTTTGATGAAGAACAAATGCCTCGAGGATTTCCTTACGACATGCGACGTTTGAGTGAAGAAGCAGCCACCCTGACCCGCGCCCTGTCCGGCGAACAGGTTGCTGACTTTATCGCCCGTGAATTTAATCGAATCTGGAAGCGGAAGCAGCCAGCGAAGCGAAAGATGGACCTGTCCCTTCCTTCATGGGTGCGTGATGCTCATACGTTAAAGGAATTCGCGGCAATTCTCGTCATATCCCACTTCCTTACACGTGAGGGAACAGGAGAAGAAGCATGATCGAAACCATTGAACTCACCGGCATCGATCCGCTAGTTTTCGGAGACGGACGCCCCTATGGCGCTGACCGCGGTGCTCAGTCGGTCGGGGGTCAACCTCTGCCGTACCCCTCGACTCTATCTGGGGCACTTAGAACGGCGATTGCCGAGCATCTTGGTTTGCCATTCACATCCGAAACAGCAACTCGACTTCGATCTTTTAAGATCCGCGGTCCGTTCTTGCTCTACCGGAGCGACTACACTCTTCCAACTCCGAGCAACTATGTTTTGATGCAGGTTGGAGAATCCAACCAAGTTTTCGTGAGTCAGCCACTTGAGTTGCGTGCCGACGAAGGTGTTGACCTCCCCGATGGATTGTTGCCGTGTGGCTTGAAGGATGTCCCACCTGCCGCCATGCCGACCAAAGACGCCGGTCCTCACCGACTGACCTTGGCTGACACCGTGCAATGGCTCCTCGATGGCCAAATGCATTCGTCTGAGATCATCCCACCGGTTCCGATTGAGACCCGTATCCATGTGGGGATTCGACCAGAAACCATGACAAGTGCCGAGGGAATGCTCTTTCATACTGCCGGCTCCGTTCTCAACGACGATTTCCGGCTGGTTGCAGAGATCAGCCACGACGGCACGGCTCCTCTCTTCGGCGAGGGTGGAACCCTGACTCTCGGTGGCGAACGCCGATGCAGCCTGACCAAACCTGCCGCTCCCATCCCCAAATGTCCGACCGAGGTTCAAACCAGTCTCAGCAATGCCAAGCGGGTTGCCCTTACGCTGGCAACACCAGCGATTTTTTCCAGAGGGTACCGTCCCGCTTGGACCACGCCTCCTGGCGCCTCCTCATCTTTGACTCTCACCCTCAGATCCGTCGTTAGTCCGCGAAGACAAGCCGTCTCAGGGTGGGATCTTTTGACCAAAGCACCCAAAGCTGCCCGATGGTTGTTACCAGCAGGCGCCGTGCTGTTTTTTGACGTAGACGGGGGCAACCCCGCTGAACTTGCCGACCTTTGGCTTCAACCCGTCTCTGACGGGGAAGCCGACCGCAACGATGGCTTCGGCCTTGGCATTTGGACGCCTGTAAGGACCCTATGAACCGCCTCTCAATTCTCCGAACACTGACTAATCTTCACGTCGGAACGGGCCAATCAGTAAGCACGATTGACCTGCCGATCGCTCGCGAAAGGGCCACGAACTGGCCGGTTGTTCCCGGTAGCAGCATAAAACGCGTCTTACGCGACGCAGCAAGGACCGATTGGCTCGAACAACAAGGGAAGGCTCGTAATGAAGTCTCTGAGGCTGATGAAGCGATCAAGACGATGTTTGGGAGTACCAAGCAAGGGTCGCCCGAGGCTGGCAATCTGATCGTCAGCGACCAACGCATCGTACTGTTCCCGGTTCGGTCATTCAACGGGGTCTTTGCCTACGCGACCTGTGCCGCTGCTTTGGAACGAGTGCGCGAATTGGCGTGCGCCTGCGGCCTCATCCTCCCTTCGACATCTCCGCTCGAAAGGAAGCAGAGCGATCCACCCCGTTGCATCACTTTGGATGTCAGTGTCAACCGGCTTGACAACGACCGAAAGATCCTGCTTGAAGACATCGATCTTGAAGCAGACAAACCCCATCCTAATGAAGTCACGACCCTGACCGCCTACATAAAGGTTCTCAGTGCAGGCTCTGGAATTCCGGTCGAAGCGCTGGAGAAACGATTGGTCATTCTTGACGGCACCACGTTCACCTACCTGTCTGAAACGGCCACCGACACGATGACGCATGTCACGCTGAATTACGAAACACGAACGGCAGAAGGGGGAATGCTCCGGATGGAGGAGTCCGTGCCTCCCGACGCCGTCTTCGCAGGCATCCTCATGATCCAGCGAGGCTTCTTGGACACATCCAAGACCGGACGCTACTTGGATAGCCTCAATGACACCTATATCCAAATCGGCGGAAAATCGAGTACGGGGAGTGGCGTGACCCGGTTTGGAGTGGTGAATCCGTGAAAACACACTCACAGCAGGATCTCGCATGGGCTTATCAGGTTGTAAGCCGAAAGGAAAAAGTCACCCGCGAATACCGCACGGCTGTGCTAAAAATGACAGACCTCATCCAGACTTGTGGTCTGGCTCAGGCGGTCGCTTTTGCCAAAGCAAAAGCCAAGGCCAAGGAGGGCGAGTCCTACAAGGCCCTCATGAACGATCTTAAGGATCTCAGTTTTCTGAAGGATGATCCACTCAAGATGGTGCTTGAAGCGCAAACGGCGGAGTATATGCGCTTGACTCGTCGCACCCTTTTGGCACTTGGCTTCCTCAAACGTATGGTTGAGGCCCATTACGAAAAGACAGAGGAAGATAAGTGAGACGCCCGGACGGCAAACTTCTGATTGAAACGCCGGGGGGCGACAACGCTTCCCTGCTTTTTGATCGGTATTTCTCGGCTACGGCCCTGGATACGAACAAAGCGAAGGTACAGAGCGATCTGTTCGACCACATCGTTAAGCTTACGGGATCGTCCGAAGCTTACGCAGCAGCCTATCAAGCGTGGTCTGCTGGCCTCAGAAGGCTCCCCGGCCAAATGGAATTCACGATCACATTAAGCAGTCCTCTGGCCCTCGGTCTCGGCAACTCGAGCCCCTACGAGGTCGGTTTGCAGTTCCTAAGGCTTTACGGCATGCCGGTTATCCCAGGGTCGAGTTTGAAAGGCGCCTTGCGGCAGGCGTTGGCCGAACTTACCGACTCGAACAGTAAGCACGGCCCCGAGATCGATGCCGTCTTTGGCTCGCCGAATGCCATGTCGGCTCTTACCGTCTTCGACGCCTGGCCAATTCCGACTTCAGCAACTCACCCATTTATGCGAGAAGTGATGACTCCTCACCACGGCGAATACTATATGGGAGGGCAACCGTTGCCTTTGGATTCCGACACACCTGTGCCAGTTTCCTATCTGGCGGTCAAACCCAAGGTTCAATTCACCCTCTTGATTCAGGCGCCAAGCCAAGAATGGCGGGAGATCCTGACGACCCTTCTTCGACAAGTTGGGAAGCAGGGAATCGGGGCGAAGGTGAACAGTGGCATGGGAAGGTTCAAAGTGCTTGAGTCCAGGACACTTGCCGCGGGTGGGGTCGCTGGAGGCAATGACGCAATGAACCCAGTTGGTTGGACTCAATCCCCACCGCCATTTCCGAAAGGAAAGCATGAGGTGTCTGTCTTGGAAATTGAAACCTGGCCGTTCGTGTGGGTGATGCTCGGCAACAAGACCCTCAAGGTTCGATGCTCGAGGGCGTCAGAAGGCGATGCGTATCCCGGGCGCAAATGTGTGATTGACTTGGATGTCACAGGTAAAGGTGAGTTGAGATCCATGAACTTTGTTCGCTGGGTTGACTAACTCTCTGACCCGGCGCCCCTTATCTTCGTCGGACTGTTTAGAATCCGCGCCAACACGAACCATGAAGAGACAACGATCACTGTCGAAGCGTGTCCTTCCATGACTTGCCCAGAATAGTCGGTATGGAGGGACACATCACGTCTAATGCTAACTTTCACTCCCACATGCCGAGCGCTGAACCAACCGGGCGAGGATCACGGACCATTTCGTTTGGCAAGGGCCCCGAAAGAAACGTCGCTACCGGTCCAGGGACGTCCGCTGGTGGACTGCCCCCTTGTCCTTCAGATCGATCTTGGTTGTTCCGCATCCAAGAAGGTGTCTCCGTCCCGCAAGGGGATGCCTTCAATGTTAGGTGGATCGAACACGACGGAGGTCGAGGAATCTTGCATGGTTCTAGATCCCCAAAAGAGCGTTAACATGCCGAGCGCGTGGGATGGGAACTTGTTCATGGATCATTCAAGCAACCGGTCGCAGCGACCCTGTTCTCACGCCAACGGACCAATACGGAATGAATAACCACTCATCTTCTATTACCGACCGGGTCCTCGTCACGGCGATTGGCCTGCGCGATCCCTATCAGCGGCGCGAGGATCAAAAAAAGGATGGCCCCGTGCTCACTGCTTTGAGTTCCTTTAGGTCGCTGAACTGGGAACCTTCCAAGGTCATTATCGTTTTTGTACCCAGTGCCCCTCTGAACGAAAGGGTCTCAGAAATGCAGCGTGTCCTCCACTCGCATGGGACCCAATATGAACATAGCATGCTTGACGGAGTTTCCGACCCTTCAGACTATGCTGCATGCACTGCGGCCCTCACCCCCAGAATCTTTCCGGCAAACCTGCACAAAAGCGATGTCCGGATTCTGATCGGCCCAGGAACGCCGGCCCTCAACTTTGCATTGCTTGCATTCCAGCAAATCCACCTACCAACTGCCAGGCTGTGGCTGGTCAAGAATCCTTCTGATCGATTGCAGAGCATACGTTTGGAAAGTTCTACGGTGCAGTGCGTCTCAGAAATAAAACTTGGTACACCCAAGTTACCCAGAATCACCCAAGAACATTCGACAACACGCGAACTGGAATTGGAGCGTGAATTGGCCAGGCTGAAGAACCAGAATCTTCAACAGGATCTGGATACCGCCAGCAGCACCCTGCCGACAGATCGGGTGTTGACGATTGGCGAGATGGAAGAGCTATATCGGCTTAACGTCATCCGGGCGATTACCCAATTGACCCATGAACTCCAGCGTGCGCCAAGCCATGCGAAGATTGCCGAGCTTCTGAATTGCAGCAAGCAAAACGTGCAGCATTACCTCAAATCAAAAGGGATCAAACTTTGATAGCCCGACAATAGAAGTTGTCGATCCGTTGATTCATCTGTCTTGGCGATAATTCTGTTCGAGGTCAAAAAAACCAAAATCCGCAATCAAACGGTTGCAGGTTGCTTGTCCTCACAAGAATTAGTAGAACATGATGAACGGCTGCCTAAAGAGTGTCTTCGAACAGAATGGACCATGGGAAGAAAAGGGCCGTGGTATTGCGGTCTTCTCCTTCTCGTCTCTTCCCGAGTCATCGCAAGCGATGCCGGCCCGAACCCTTTTGGTAACGCCGGGCCGCTTAGATATCGATCTTTCTGATGTGGATCGCGTCATCGTCACCGGATTTCAGGAGCATCACCTTGTCGACGATGTTGTCACCTCTAACCTGATCGACCGCGTACTGCTCCCTTGCTATCGCAACCGTGCGCCGGTCTATTTCTTTACATCCGCAAGCAAGGAGTTCTTTGCATGCAAGAACCTACCGTTTGGAAGCTTAACTACTCTCGAAGAATCTATGGCACGACTTCGACGAGAGCAACTGGGCCATATCCTCAGCACCATGTGTGTTTGCGTGGACTCACCTTCCAAGTTACAGGAGGTGACATACGTTCCTCAGACGCCGATCGAATCAAAACTAGCTAATGCTCTGACAAAGAAGAGCTTAGCGTTCGAACAGCAGGTTCCTTGTGGCCCATTTGTTGTCGACTTCGTCTTGGAAAACAAGCAAGGTCTGCGTCTAGGCGTCGAGGTTGACGGTCGCGAGTTCCACGAAGCAATCCGCGATGCTCGCCGCGATCAGTCCCTGACCGCCAACTGCGGACTCGCAGCCGTGCAACGTTTCACCGGCAGTGCCGTTTGGAACTCCCCGGACGTGTGTGCCCAGAAGATTATTGAACGTTTACATCGCCTTGAAGCCACGCCGAAACTAGCGCCCGTGCCGAAACTTGAGCCCTTTCTTAGTGAAGAGCAAGATCAGTGCCTAAGCCCGATGGCTGGCCCGGTTTTGACTCTCGCCCCGGCAGGCAGCGGCAAGACCCGCGTCCTTACCCGCCGTGTTGTGGAAGCCGTACGTAGTGGCGTCAAGCCTGAGCGAGTCCTTTGCCTTGTATACAACAAAGGCGCAGAGGGCGTGATGAAAGAACGCATCCACCAGGAAGCAGGGCTTTTAGGCGTCGACGTGAGAACCCTTCATTCCATCGGAAATCGGATCGTCACCAAAACACTTGAGAGTCCATACAACACATTCGAGCTCATGGACAAGGAGCATGAAATTCGTCAGATCATCGTCAACGCTGTAAAGCAGGTTAGTCACGATTCCGCTCAGCCATTCAAAGGCACATCGAAGGATCTGGTCCAAGCCCATCAGGAATATATAAGTGTTTACAAGCGCACGTTGGCCGAACTAGGGAGCTTGGACATCGAAGTTGCCGTTGAAGGGTTCAGCCTGGAACTGGCAAGAAAAGTTCGAATCGAAGTAGACGAGATTCTTACCAAGTCCCAAACGATCCTTTGGGACGACATGATCTTCCGTGCGGTTGAAGTGCTTCTCACTCATCCCCGTATCCGTGCCCGCTTCCAGCACCAGTACGACGTCGTTCTCGTCGACGAAGTCCAAGACCTGACCCCGATGCAGTTCCTAATGGTGCGCATTCTTTCGCTTCCGCTCAACAACCTCTTTGCGGTGGGCGATGACGACCAGATGATCTATTCGTTCACCGGAGCAGACCCACGAAACCTGAAGGAGTTTAAGAACCTGTTCCGAGGCGCCACCATATGCACTCTGGGTCAGAATTTCCGATGTGCGCCCGAGATCGTAGCAAAATCGGCACACTTGATCTCGCACAACGTTGCGCGATTCCCGAAAGAGATCCGCCCAGCGGCGAAGGACCGTGATCCGGGCGACCAGGGGATTCGCGTCCATCTAGCAGATTCCTCCACACTCGAAGCCAAGGAGGTCGTCGCTCAGATAGAGAGGTGGCAGGAAGAGGGCGTGACTTACGGGGATATGGCCATCCTCGTTCGCACGAAGAATGTTGCGGGAGTCGCTCAGGCGGCGTTGCGAACAGCCAATATTCCACACGTTCCCTTGAATGGATCCAACTTCTTTACCAGTGATGCGATCAAAACCGTCTTGTCTTATGCTCGCGTCTGCCTGAACCCGATGGCAGCCAGCCCGAAGGATATTGAGGCGTGCCTCACGCGCCCTACGAAGATTGGATGGGATGCCTCCCGTGCCATCGCCAAGGCGGGCTGGCCCTCCTTGTCTCGCTTGGATAACATCCCATCACACTCTGCTGAAAGCACGCGCAACTTCATCGACAGCGTTAGACGCGTTCACGACGAAGCTGAACGAGGCACCCCGGCAGTTGGAGTGTTAGATTTCTTGGTTGGCCAATTCGGGTTAAAAGCCCACTTTGTTAAGGAAGATCGCAACCAAACCAGTTCCGACATGCTCACCGCTTCCGATGCGATCGCGATGCTGCGCTCTATGGCGAGCGATCACAGCGCCTTTGGCGCGTTTGTAGACTGGTGCGACCTCGAGCAACAGGAAGAGCTTCGGGTTAGCCGATCCGGAAAGAATGAGCCACGAGGAGACAAGGTTCTCGTCCAGACGATTCATAAAGTCAAGGGGGAAGAGTTCCCGTGTGTCGTGCTCTTTCATATCGACGAAGGAGTCTTACCTCACCGCAGAGAGTTGGCTACCGGCCTTGAGTCGGCATTGGAAGAAGAGCGCCGTGTGTGCTACGTCGGCGTCACGCGTGCCGCCAACTCGCTCTTGATCACGGCCACCAACAAGGAGCAATCCCGATTTCTCGCCGAACTGGAACATTCACGCAATTGGCAGGCGGAGGTCAAGCGCGGAGTGCCCAAAGCCTCTGATGCGCCAGTGGGGGGCACAACTTCGCAGACGGCCTCGGATTACAAACCGGCGACCACCCTCTTGGGCTCGATCATTGCGTTCCTTGCCGAGTTCTTTGGCGCCGAGTTAAGCTAGCCCGCCAGGTCAGCTTTCCATCGCGCCTGATGAAAGGCCGCCTGCCGCCCGCTCTTCTACTCAACCTTCTACACCCAACCGTTAACGAGAGTCTCTCAAAATGCAAATCGACAACGTCGTCTATCTATCCGGAAATATAACGGCCAATTTCGAGGCAGACGGGCTTGTCGTCGAAGAAAGCGGCCTTCGCATTCCCCTCCGAAACATCAACCTCGTCGTGGTTTTCTCACCCGCACGGCTATCCAGCCGCCTGCTCAATACTCTTCTGGACTTGGACATTCCAATTAGTCTGATTCGGGCAGACGACTCGCTTAGGGGAGACGCATTAGCTCCCAACACGGGCTCGATCGACATGAGGATTGCCCAGCACAGAGCCTATGCTTATGCTCGCCCCCTGTGGGCTTCCTATTTTGCTGTCGGCAAGCTGCGTAACCTACTGTCGCTGCATAATCCTCTGGAACCTTGCTTTCCCGTTCTTCAAGATTGCATTGGGCGATGTTCTGGTGAATTAGCGGATATTATCGCTGCTGAGGCTCTGGGTACCAAAGCGCACTATGCGAACTGGGGGGAATTCTTGCGGACGGATGTCTTCCAGTGGAATGGCCGTAATCGGCGACCACCCCGCGATCCCGTCAATGCGTTGATGTCGTTCTACTCCGTTCTTTGGACTCAACTCTGCAACGCATCTCTGCATGCCGCTGGATTGGACCCGCAACTGGGATTTCTTCACAGTCCGCGGGTTGGTCGTGCCAGTCTCGCCTGCGACCTGGTCGAGGAATTTCGCGGACCCATAGTCGAACGAGTGTGCCTTTTGATGATGAATCGAGGCTGGATCGACCGAAGCCATTTCGTCGAGACACCCACTGGGGTTCGATTGTCCACGGAAGGAAGGGCAAAGGTTCTTCGTGTACATGAGAACGTACGAAGAACGCCAACATGGCATCCCCAGCTCAAGCACAGGATCGCCTTTGGCCAGATACCTTTCTATCAAGCGAGAAGCTTGTCGCGAAGTCTGCTGCACAATTCCCCCTATGAGGCGTGGAGGCCGTGAATATCTTGGTTTGTTACGACGTGGACACTTCTGACAAGTCTGGTACCCGCCGTCTGCGCAGAGTGGCTCGGGTTTGTCTGGGTTTTGGACAGAGAGTTCAGGACTCCGTATTTGAATGCACGTTTAGGCGTCCCGCTGAATATGAGAAGTTACGTGCGAAACTGACCAAAGAGATTGATCTTGAAAAGGATAGCCTTAGGTTCTATCACTTGCCTGAGGATCGATCGAGAGCGATCAAGGTCGTAGGTATTGACCGAGCCATCGACCTCGAAGGCTTGCTCCTCATCCAGGGCAAGCCTGGAGCTGATCCGATTGAGTAGAATACGCCTTGGCGCATTAAATGCAAACTTGTAAATCAGGGTTGCAGCCGCCTCTCCCCGCAGAGGGGATTGAAACATTATTAATATCCCTGATCATCTCAAAGATATCCTCATAGGTGTTGCAGCCGCCTCTCCCCGCAGAGGGGATTGAAACATGCTGCTAATCCTGGTAGAGTTTATAATGGTTCTACCCTTACAATAGCGTTGCAGCCGCCTCTCCCCGCAGAGGGGATTGAAACACTCAACCACTACCATGATGAGTAACATGGTAATAGCAAGCAGGTTGCAGCCGCCTCTCCCCGCAGAGGGGATTGAAACTTGAGCTACCGACGCATCAACCTGATGGCAGTGGCCCGTCACGTGTTGCAGCCGCCTCTCCCCGCAGAGGGGATTGAAACCCTGTCGCCGGTGGCGCTGGCCGAACCGCTGATGCGCCCACTATTTCCAGTTGCAGCCGCCTCTCCCCGCAGAGGGGATTGAAACATTGTTAGTATTGTTGACGAAATACAGTGCACGATTTATCGTGTTGCAGCCGCCTCTCCCCGCAGAGGGGATTGAAACATTGTGATAGCATCCAGCATTTGAAACAAGTCGGCGTTACTGAAGGGTTGCAGCCGCCTCTCCCCGCAGAGGGGATTGAAACTACCATTACTAAGAGATAATGGTACGTAACATTCTTGTCGTGTTGCAGCCGCCTCTCCCCGCAGAGGGGATTGAAACATTGTGCTGATACTCCGCGTACAAACCGCCCACGATCGTCTTGTTGCAGCCGCTTCTCCCCGCAGAGGGGATTGAAACTCCTCCTTGTCTTGTCCCGTAACAGTTTCGTTGTTGATCATATCGTTGCAGCCGCTTCTCCCCGCAGAGGGGATTGAAACATGACTGTTGAGTCACTGCACACTTCGAATTCCTTACCGTACCGGTTGCAGCCGCTTCTCCCCGCAGAGGGGATTGAAACTTCACTACTGTACTGGCTCATGAAATTCATAGTAAATTGTTGGCGTTGCAGCCGCTTCTCCCCGCAGAGGGGATTGAAACTCTACCGGCTGTCGCTTTTCGTCATACCCGAAAGCTTCCCCAACAGGAGTTGCAGCCGCTTCTCCCCGCAGAGGGGATTGAAACCCCATCAGCCGGTCACGTTGGCGGTTGTACTCGGCTTCGGTGATCTCGTTGCAGCCGGTTCTCCCCGCAGAGGGGATTGAAACCTCGTAGGGCGAACATTCGATGATTACGTCTCGCAAGCGTTCGACGAGTTGCAGCCGCTTCTCCCCGCAGAGGGGATTGAAACTGGAGCGTTGCTGGCAGTGTGTATGAATCCTCCATCCTCCTCTCTCGTTGCAGCCGCTTCTCCCCGCAGAGGGGATTGAAACGAGAGTTGAATTTCTTCATATCTGCAACAGTCATTTTGTATTCTTGTTGCAGCCGCTTCTCCCCGCAGAGGGGATTGAAACTCGTTGATCTTCGTAGTTTGGTTTCCCAGTGTAGTCTGGTTAGTTGCAGCCGCTTCTCCCCGCAGAGGGGATTGAAACATCGTAGATTGTACAAGTCTTATACGGGTTGTCGTTACCATCGTGTTGCAGCCGCTTCTCCCCGCAGAGGGGATTGAAACTAGCCTCTTCCAGAACGATCTTTGGAGCAATCATCTCAATCCTGCCGTTGCAGCCGCTTCTCCCCGCAGAGGGGATTGAAACATGTGATTCCTGATAATATATGAATCAGTGGCAATCCTCATGTTGCAGCCGCTTCTCCCCGCAGAGGGGATTGAAACTTTCAAAGATAGGTAAGACATGCTCAGCGCACACAACTGCGTGTTGCAGCCGCTTCTCCCCGCAGAGGGGATTGAAACACGTGAATGACGCGGGAAGCGTCTGGAATCCGGGTTGGAAACCGGGTTGCAGCCGCTTCTCCCCGCAGAGGGGATTGAAAAAGGTCGACGTGGCTGGGACCGCAAACCACATGATCGGCACGAGTTGCAGCCGCTTCTCCCCGCAGAGGGGATTGAAACTCGTCACGAGCAGGTGCTACGCCAGTCGCGCCGTGCATATGTTGTTGCAGCCGCTTCTCCACGCATAGGGGATTGAAACGTTGCGGGCCCAATGACCCGGATAAGTATTGAGCCTTGTATCAAGTTGCAGCCGCTTCTCCCCGCAGAGGGGATTGAAACTTGCGAGTCTCGATGGTCCCGCCCATCCACATTGATTGCAGTTGCGGCCGCTTCTCCCCGCAGAGGGGATTGAAGGATCCTCTTCCTCGCCCAGTCCTTTCCGCCTTCGCTCCGTGTCGGATAGAGGTGTTCTACAAGCGACTGGAAAAGCGGACCGTGATCCAAATCACCGAACCGTAACATTCTCAGACGATGTCGATGGTCGAGGGTCCCGGTCCTACAAGGCCGTCTCTAAACTGGAGTGGATCAACGCTGAATCGTCAAGTAAATCGGGCGCTCCCCGATCGTCAAGTTTATCTGCCCATTGGAACCCACCTTGAAGGGAACTTGCTCGGCATCGTCGGCCGAAAGCGGCATCCGTTCGGCTTGAATCACTTTTCCTTTCGGATTGGGAAGCGCCACATCCGCGGTCCTGTTCGATCCAGTGGGCGACCAAACGACCCAAATGTATCGGTTCGTGTTCTTAACGCTCCGAAATTGGAAGGCATAAACTGCTCCCTGATCCCGAAGCAAAGCCCGGTCAAACCGAAAGTCCCCAAGCGTCTTCTGTAAGTGGGCCACCGCATAGAAGGACGGCTTCGGCTTGTAATCCCGAGTGAGGCCGGATGAGCCGTGAAGTTGAGGGTCGTCACTATCATTGAAGAAGTAGAGATAGGCCTTATCAATGTCCATTTCCGAGAACACCAGGTACGACCGAACGATGTATTTGGCCTGTTGCTCATCCGAGTTGCCGACCCATTTCACAAAGTCACCCGTCTTTTTATTTGGCTTGGTTGTGGAATCGTAGCCAAATTCGGTCACCCAGACGGGTCGGCCCGGAACGTGTGCATTTCGCCATTGGATCATCTGTTCCGCTTGCTTGAGGTAGTTGATCTTGGGGTCTTCAGGATAGCTTCTCAACCAAGTTGGATAGCCCTCGACGAAAGGATAGGTATGAACGTTGACGACGTCGATTAGCGACTCCAATCCGCTCAGGCATGCCACGTCTTTTGAGTATTTGTCCTGCTTACCGAGGGCGGCTGCGCAGGTAACGATTTTTAGCTTGGGGTCGGCTTTCCGAACGCCTCGCGCCATATTCTCGAACATCGAACGATATTGGATCTCGTTGAACTCGGCTGGCTCGTTGCCAATTTCAACCGAATCCACCATCGGAAGGGGTCCTGAAGGCCCAAAATATCGAGCAAACGCCTCCCCATAGGCAAACTCATTTGTGGGGGTCCAGGTTTCCGGCGCCAGCCCATCGAATTGAACTGTGACATCGATTCGATATCCTTTCTCCTTCCATGTTCCGTATAAATCGAGCCAGTTGACACCGTTTCGAGTCATCGGAAAGGTTGCCGCGTTGTTCGGACTGTCGCCAAGATCCCAGCCGATTGAGTGATAATCGCGCACTACGGAGGTAACCGGCCGGTAAAGGTCGGGTTTGAACAAAACCGTGTGAACGTTGAGTCCGATGAAGTCGCGCATGGCCGGCTTCTGGCTGACGGAAAGGGTCAAGAGAACGGAAAGCAATAACATTTTTCTGGGCGAACTTAAGCGGGCGGAGCAGTTGAATCTCGCTTCACGAGGCTCGGCTTGAAAAGATGAGTCTCAGAAGAGATCTCTTCTCCTTCGATGCGGCGAATCAGCAAATGGGTCGCGGCCTTCCCGACTTCATCGAAAGGCTGCTTGATGGTTGTGAGCGCTGGGCGGAACATGGAGGCCATGGAGCGATCGTCCACTCCAACGAGTGACAGTCGTCTTGGGATCTCTATTCCCATCTCAGACGCTGCGTCATAAACTCCGAACGCTATTTCGTCGTTGGCGGCAAAGATAGCAGTGGGAGGTGCGGCAAGTTCAAAAAGCTTTTTCGTCTGCTCGTAGCCGTCTTTTGGCGAGTATCGGCCCGCTCGAAGATAATCTGCATCGAGTTCTATCCCAGCGGCATTGAGGGAATGCCGATAGACCCGCTCTCTGACCTGGCTGCTGACCAGATTCTGATGGCCGGTAATGTGGGCAATTCTCCGATGCCCAAGGTCGAGGAGATGATCCATCAAGAGTTGCGCTCCAACCTGGTCGTCGACGTCAACCGATGGAATGGTGCTCATCTTCTCTGACCAAGAGACGGCAACCAAAGGTATTTCTAGCGATCCCAACATCGTCATAAGGCCGGAATCTGTCGGAGGCGCCACAACCAAAAACCCATCGGTCCGACCGTCTCGAAAGCTGAGGGGAGATGATTTTGAGTCTTGCCAACGCTCCGTGATATGGGTGACGTTGTAGCCCTTAACGGCCGAAACTGACAGCACAGCCTGGAGGATGGCAAGGGTGTAATCGTTGAGAATGATCTCCGATGCTTCAACGACTCCAAAGATGATGCCTAGGGTATGTGTCCTCTGCCGTGCAAGGCCTCGGGCGATCGCGTTCGGATAGTAGTTGAGCCGTTGGATCGTCTCTAGAATCTTCTCCCGCGTCTCTGGCTTTACCGGACGCCCCCCGTTGTTGACCACGTTTGAGATCGTGGCCAAAGAAAAACCTGACTCCCGCGCTACGTCGTAAATGGTTGCCAAACTGCACCATCGTCGAATCGAACTACTTAATCAAAGCGCTTCGATTACCACTTAGTATATAGTAAAGCGCTTTGATTTCCAACATAAGTCGTAAGAAGGAGTTCACCGTCTTTCGACAGTCCGCCTTCGCACACCCGTTAAATCAATTGCCTGTGGGGCGTGATCAACGTTGGGCCGGCCATACAAAGAGGGTTCTACGACAATCCGCATCCGCTACTCCTTGCCCCACTTGCGTAGGATTCTTCCCCTGCATCGGACTGTGCTATAACGAGGTGATATCGGGTTACGCGGTCGTGCGTCCTCACTCTCGCGTGAACGCTGTATCAGGGTTTAAGCGATGATGATTCTTCCCGCAGCAATTCTCCTGTTTTCGCTCGAGGTATCTATGATTAACGGTGCGCCGCCAAGCCCCCAAATTGAATGGGGAACACCCAAGATTGCACGCTTTCTCGACGGTGCGGATGCCGCGGTTTCACTGCAATTCGACGATTCAATGACAAGCCAACTTGCGAACGCGTTGCCCCTGTTGAATGCCCGGGGAATCCGTGCCACGTTCTTTGTCAACACTGAGAGCTGGCAGTATAAGAACCACCGCAAAGAATGGGAAGTGGACGTTCTCAAGGCAGGACACGAGCTTGGAAATCACACGTCTCATCACACCGGCGCTAAGACGGTCGAGGAACTGACGAAGGAAATTGGGGACTGCTCGGACCAACTAGCCAGAATCTACGGCCCCGAACCCCGTCTTGTCTCCTTCGCGACGCCCGGCGGAGTTCCTTGGAACTTTACCGATGCCCAACTAGACCCGATTTATCAAAAATACCATCTCATCCATGCGGTCAACCGCAATTTCTTCGATGAGCAAAAAGTCGACCCGGTGAGCTTCGTCCAAAAGGCGATCGACACCCATTCCTGGACGAACGTTGCGATGCATGGCACAGGCGGCGAATGGCTCAGCACGAGCATCCCCAACCTCACCCGTTTGTTGGATTTCATGGTATCCCACCGGCCAGGACTGTGGATTGCGCCGGAAATTGAGGTCTACAAATACGTGCAGGAACGAGACGCCGCCGGTACGCCTACGATCAAGAGCGGAAATGGAGGCGGGTTCACGATTGGCGTGACTTGCGACGGTTCGAAGCTCTCGAGCTTTGGCTTGCCTGTCTCCGCTCTTTACGATCAGCCGCTAACGATCGAACTCTCAATCCCCGATTCATGGACGGCATTTCGAGTCGTCCAGGGCAAGCACTCGGCGAGGTATGTCCGCAATTCGTCCGGACCAGCCCGATTCAACGTTCTGCCTAACGTCGACCCCGCAGTCGTCACTCGAGAAGCAGAATCCTAGTTGCCGCGTTTGATCTCGCACTTCATTGCGGCTTCCGCGTCTGAATGTTAGAATTGCCTTGCCAACGCACTTGCATGGCGCCTGGCACTAAACTCTCATTCGACGCATGCGTCAAGCAGTTATGCCCCTGTATATCGCCGCGCTCGTCCTCGGCCAGGTAGTCCAGCCAAAGCCGCATGAACCTCAAACCGTGAAGGTGGCTGCGGTCCAATGTTCCTCAATCATGGGTGACGTTGAAGAGAATCGAAAGAAACTCATCGGACTCGTCGAAGAAGCGGCGAATAAAGGAGCGAGAATTGTCGTATTGCCAGAAGCTTCCATTACGGGATATCTGTCGCAGGACGCCAAGATCAATTGGCATCTTGAAGGTTGGCCGATCGAACCGGTGTATAGCGGTCTCAGTCCTCTCAACTATGCAGAGCAGGTTCCTGGAGATTCCACCCGGATATTCGGGGCTATTGCAAAGCGGCTGAAAATCTACGTAACGGTGCCGTTTGTGGAGATCGAACCTCAAAAGGTTGGAGTCGATCCAAAGTTCTTCAACGCAGTCTGTCTTGTTGGGCCGAGCGGCGAAGTCGTTGCGCACTATCGCAAGCTCAATCCCTGGCCCTCTCCAGAGAAATCATGGGCAACCACAGGGGATCGCGGGGTTCAAGTCTATGACACCGAATACGGCAGAGTGGGTCTTGCAATTTGCTATGACATCCATACGATCCTTGACGAGTTGAAGCCTAAGAGAATCTGGGCCCTTCTCTATCCGATCGCTTGGGTCTCAGACAGCCACCCTGCCGACTGGTTTTGGCATATTCTTCCAACGCAGCTTAAGGCATACCACCACTATGTCATTGGCGCCAATTGGAGCGTCGACGCGCCCCAGCCTTGGTTTGGCTACGGATTCTCGACTATCTATGCCCCAGGTGGAGATATCCTCAACACGGCGCATAGCCTTTACGGTTCGTCGATCATCTACGCCGACTTGAAAACCGAGACACTTACGTCGGACAAAAAACTGTAGAACTCCAACATGGTGGCGACCTCTAAATGCCCGGTTCTTGCGACGAGGTTGTTTCGCGGTCAAATTCCTTACCAGCCACCCATTTGGCGGCCTCAGGGCCCTCAGGTACGACAGGCACACCTACTCTTGAAGGCCTCTCAGAGCCTTTTGGACGCGGTCACCCAGTTGTCGGCCAAGCCACCATCTTGCTAACCTGAGCGCATCCGATCACGAATCCTGCTGCGATCGGTTCCCTGAAACAGATAGGAATCCTCACGTGTACGGGGCTAGAGGGATAGGGTGAAATGCAAGCCAAGTTCGACAAACTCTTACAGGGACAGAAGGAATCCTTCGCGGGCCTTCGAAAATATAGTGTCGTATCGCGTCGCTACACACCGAGAACAGAGATCCATGTCGACAACTCTTCAGCCAGATTTCCAGTATCTTCAGAAAACCTTCGGGCTCGACGAAACCGAGGCCATGACAAACGCGATGCATGAAGATGGGTCTGTACTCATTCCGAACGTGTTATCCGCCGACGAGGTCAAAGAGCTGCGGGACGCGATCGACCGCCTCAAGCCGTTTGCTTTCGACAACAGCGGACTTGATCAGCACTACAAATGCGTCTTCAACCGTGACCGTGCATTCCTCTCCTTAGTCGATCGGCCAGGGATCATCGAATTGGCAGAGGCAACGATGGGAGAGCATTGCCACATTCTCGGCCTTACCGCCTGGAAGTGTGGTCCGGGACACAACGGTTGGAACATTCACACGGATCACACTTTCATTACCCTGCCCGAGGAATTTGCGTCGGATCCGCGGGTGACTATGCCGATCTACATATCCACCGCTCACTACTATTTGAACGAGATGACGATCGACCTTTGTCCCACATACGTGATTCCGGGGAGCCATAAATCAGGCCGATCTCCAGCGAAGGGCGAGGAAACGTGGCACGGGAAGCCTCTTGAACCGGTTCTTTGCAAAGCGGGAGACGTGCTGGTCTTCCGCAGCGATGTTTGGCATACGGGAAGTATCAACAAGACAAACGAGACGCGATACCTGATTCAAGTTCACTAGTCCCATCGCACGATCGCTCAGAGGTTCTCACCCTTTCCGTTCGTCTACAACCAGGAGTTCCTTGCCACCGCAAACGAGCGTCAACTTCGACTCTTGGGTAAGCACCCCCAAATGGCTTACGGCTAAGCCATGATCGACCTTTCGGGACAACACATCTTCGTTGCCGGAGGCAGCCGAGGGATCGGCGCCGCCACCGCGCTTCTGTCGGCCGTTGCCGGGGCGTCCGTGTCTGTCAATTATCTAAAGGATGATTCATCGGCACGGCGAATCGTTGGTCAGATCAATGATTCTGGTGGGCAGGCATGGTCGATTCGCGCTGATATGTCGGATGCGCATCAGGCCAAGCCGGCGGTTGACTCTGCAGTTGAGCGGTTTGGACCGATAAGTGGGTTGGTGGTCTCGGCCGGTGTTTTCGAGGGTCGGTCGTTGCAAGACATGACGGTCGAGTTTTGGGACCGTGTCATGGCGGTGAACCTCCGTGCCACCTTCTTGGCAGTTCAGGCAGCGGCGCCACATCTCGCGGCCAGAGGTGGGGGAAGCATCGTAATTTACAGTTCGACTGCCGGTCAGCGCGGGTCGGCCGTGTTTTCTGCCTATGCCGCATCAAAGGCAGCGCAAATCATGTTCATGCGCTCAATGGCTCTCGAACTGGCGCCTGACCGTATTCGGGTGAATTGCATTGCCCCCGCGTGGACGGAAACCGAAATGGCGAAAGCGAGCATTGAGGAAATCGGGCGAGAAAAGGTCGTCGGTGGGTCTCCATTAGGCCGGATCGGGTTGCCGGAAGACGTAGCTGGTACAACCGTCTTCCTGCTTAGCGACCTTGCCGCGTTTATCACTGGTTCGACCATCACGGTGGATGGCGGCATGGATATGCGCGGCTGACGGTCAGTCGAGAAAAAGCTCACCACATTCGCGGGGCGCCGCGCGAATCGAATATTCTCGACAACTTCAATATTGAAATCGCCGGTGCTGGCTGCTGCTCCGACAGACATTCGCGCGCCCACATCTGCCGCCGTTTCTGGTTTGGTTTGCACCGTTCTTCGAATGTCGTCAATTCATGACCATAAAGTCGACACCAAGGAGACATCTCGAATCGAAGACCGGAACCGTCCCGCGCTTGAAACCAATTCCATCTCCCGTTCCGTCGTTCACTCATTCACCGCATTCCGTCGTTTCATCCTCGCACACTGCTCTCGCCGGGCATTGTGGACTTCCAAGAAAGACAGTTATCCTACTGGGTATTCCCGCATGTCCGTGCGGTAGCCTCGAAGAAGGTCAGGCTCCCGCGTCGAGCCCGGCAAGGTATGGCTCATGCAGCGTCAGTTCATTCTTCAACAAAGCGATATCCCCACTCACTGGTACAACATCGTCGCGGATCTTCCCGTAGCGCCTGCACCACCTCTTCATCCAGCTACGAACGAACCAGCCGGTCCCCAAGACCTCCAAGCGATTTTTTGCGACGAGATTATCGGCCAAGAGGTATCCGGAGAGCGCTGGATCGAAATCCCGGAAGAAGTTCGGGACGGAATGGCCCAGTGGCGCCCCACGCCGCTCTATCGAGCCTTGAGGCTAGAGCAGGCCCTCGGTACCCCAGCCCACATCTACTACAAATTCGAAGGAACGAGCCCGGTTGGCAGCCACAAGCTGAACACAGCCCTCGCACAGGCCTACTACAATAAACGCGCTGGAGTAAAGCGGCTAGCCACCGAGACCGGAGCCGGTCAATGGGGGTGTTCCCTCGCGCTCGCATGCTCGACGGTGAACATCGACTGTACGGTTTACATGGTGCGGATAAGCTTTACCCAGAAGCCATACCGCAAGTCCCTGATGCAGGTATACGGAGCTGAAGTTTTCTCGAGCCCGAGCGAGCACACCGCGTATGGACGCAAAGTGCGTGAGGAAATGCCGGATACTCCCGGGTCGTTAGGAATCGCGATCAGCGAGGCTTTGGAGGACACGGTCACGCATCCCGGCGTGAAGTACTCCCTGGGCAGCGTCACGAACCACGTGCTGCTTCATCAGACGGTCATCGGCCTTGAGGCAAAAAAGCAAATGGAGCAGTCAGGTGACTACCCGGATGTTGTCATCGGATGCGCCGGCGGTGGATCCAATTTTGGGGGACTTGCCTTTCCATTTCTTGCCGACAAGATCGCAGGCAAGGAACTCCGGGTTGTAGCGGTCGAACCGTCGTCCTGCTCGTCTCTCACGGAAGGGGAATACCGGTACGACTTTGGAGACACTGGGCAAATGACGCCGCTCTTCAAGATGTACACCTTAGGGTCTGACTTCATTCCACCCGGAATCCATGCCGGTGGGCTTCGCTACCATGGCATGTCTCCCCTTGTCAGCCTCTGCAAGCATGAGGGCCTCATTGAGGCCGTCGCGTATCCGCAGGGAATCGTCTTCGATGCGGCGGTCGCGTTCGCAAAGGCTGAGGGCATCGTACCGGCGCCTGAATCGGCGCACGCAATTCGAGCCGCAATCGACGAAGCTCTGCGAGCAAAGGAAGAAGGCAAAGAGCGAGTCATTTTGTTCAATTTGAGCGGACATGGTTTGCTGGACTTAGGCGCTTACGACCGATACTTCGCAGGGGAACTTAACGGAGACTAGAACAGGATGCGCTGGGCCCACGTTTTGGCGCGTTCCACGGACATGCCAAAACGTGGGCAACGGAACGTGGCGGACTTTAATTCATATTTGAGAACGCAAAACCGTTTGAACCCAGCGCGTAAGGTGTCCTTTCACCGTAAACTTGACGTTATGGGTCTAAGAGATGTCCTAAATGACGATGTTCTGTTTAAGCTAGCCGGGGAGCGGTCCTATACCAGCGGCCAGAAGTACTTGGAGGAGGGTCGTGTAGGCTCTCTCAGAACGGCCCCGGCGTCCATCAGTGCAACAGTACAAGGGACAAACCTCTACCGAGCGACCCTCTCGGTGAACGACAATAAGCTCGAATACGACTGCGAGTGTCCATTTGGTCGGGATGATGTTTTTTGCAAGCACTGTGTTGCGGTTGGCCTGCTTTGGCTTGACGGCATTGGGAAGCACGACGAAGACATCCTTACCATCCTCCAATCCCTCGATAAGTCTGCGCTTATCAATTTGTTATCTGTAGAGGCAAGTCAAAACCACATCCTAAAGGTGAGAATTCTAGAGCAGGCGACCAACGCGGGGAATTCGCAGAAGTAAATTCAGGTCCTTACCGAAACTGCTCAGTAAGTTTGCTGCCTCCCTAACCGAAACGACGCCTTAATGAATCTCCTTGAACTGATGACCGCTCTCGCAATTTCGAATCTCGCCGCACCGATCGATTCAGGAGACGTTGCAACCGCCGACGCCCAAATTCAAGTTCAGGCTCGTGCGAGGGAAATACGAGTAACGAAGCTTAGAAGCAAATCGTATTCGGCCGGCTTTGTTCCTCAAAATCAAAATGCCGCAGGGCTCGCCTTGATCGATCATGCCTTTGTGAACGGTCGTCGCGTCAGCCTGAATTGGCAACTTCGAGCGAGATCCATAGATCGAATGACACGTCGACTGACGTTTCGGTATGAGTGTCAGTCTCCTCGGCTCGATCTCACGTCTATATGGCAAGGCAGTGGCGGTCCAGGTCCTGTCAATCATATCCTCACTCTTACGAATCGGCACAACGTTGCCGTCACCCTGCCTCGACAGTCCAGCCTGTCACTCGCCATCCGCGTTCCTCAAGACCACCGCATGGAGTGTTGGTGGGTTGAAAAGACGGCGGGATTTCCCACGTCGGCAGGAACTCACACAGACTTGGTCCACCCAGGCTACGCCCAGCGTCTCCTTTCGACGCCCTATTCTGAAGATGGACAGCGCGACCCAATTCCCTGGTGCTGCCTCCACGATGGGACTGCACGACGAGGCGTCTACTTGGGGGTGGCATTTTCAGGGCGTGTAAGCCTCGATCTTGCCGCAAGCCAAGTCGGCCAAATGTCCGTAGACGCAGGAATTGCGGCCGAGGCCCCCGGCGATCCGATTTACACCACGGTTCTCAAACCAGGCGAAACATTCTCGGCTCCTCCGACATTCGTTGGCTGTTATCAAGGCACAGTGGACGACGGAGCAAATCAACTCCGCACTTGGCTTCGCGAGAAGGTTTGCCAACCGATCCTAGACGAAAATTATCCTCTATTGACCCTTAACTCGTGGGGAAGCGGCATGGCAATCGGCGCTCCGCTCGCAAAGGCGATGAGTGAAAAGGCTGCAGATCTCGGCCTGGAGATGTTTCACATCGATGCAGGCTGGTTTCGGCAAGTTGGAGATTGGAGGTCCAATCCTGATAAATTCCCGAGCGGACTTCGTGCGGTTTCCGACGATGTGCATCGCCTTGGTCTAAAGTTCGGTCTTTGGACCGGCTGGACACAGGCAGGAATCGCGGACGAATTTCCCGATCCCAGTGCGATTCTGAGCGCCTTCTCATCCAGTCGAAGGGACTGGATCGCAGAGCCCCGCAAGCCGGATTGGAAGCCTGAGGACTTTATCGGCACGACGGTTTGCCTTTCAGTTCCGGCGACTCAGGATTGGTGTCTGCATCTGCTGGACCGCCTTGTGAATGAATTCCGGGTGGATATGCTTGAGCACGATCAACGTATGGTCGTCGAGAACTGCGTTCACGATGATCATCCTCATTCAAGGGCCCACTCTGACATAGCCTATCGGGCGGCCCTGGGTTATTACTCAGTCTATGATCGATTGCGCAAGCTTCACCCGAAGCTGATGTTCGAAGATTGCGTCAATGGGGGCCGTATGGTTGACTTTGGAGTTCTCAGCCGAGCAAGCTACATCAGCATCAGCGACACCTATACACCGATGGAAAACCGCCAGGCGTTCTACGACAACGCCTTCGCAATTCCACCGGCGATGTGCGAATGCTATGTAAGCGACCGGGAACCGGTCCACTCGATCGGAGAGTTTATTAGCATGCTTCGAAGCGGCATGATGGGTTGGTTCACTCTCATGCAGAATCCGGTCACTTGGACGCCCGAGCAGAGTGCGGCAGCCAAAATACAATTTCAGATCTATAAGACGCGCCTGAGGCCGCTTATTCGCAATGGCAACCTGTTCCACGCTTCGGGTCGCCCCGATGGCCTGCAATGGGACGGAATTCAATATGCTTCCCAGGACTTATCGAGTGCCGTCCTATTCGCATTCCGTGGCACTCAATGTCCATCGACCCACCGGTTTCACCTTTTGGGCCTGGACCCACACGCCACTTACACCGTCGAATTCGAAGACGGCTCTCAATCGAAAGCCCTAATATCCGGTGCGGCCCTCATGACTGATGGCATCGATGTTCAACTCCAGGACCCAAAAACGTCACAACTCGTGTTCGCTTCCCGCCATTAAGTGAAATGGATATCCACTCGAGTTCTGAAACCAGTCATCCAGATCCCGGCTTTCGTCTCCGTCTCAGTCTAAGGAGCAGTTCCTGTGCATTGTGATGTCGCCATTATTGGCGGGGGCCCGGCAGGGTCGACGGTCGCCACGTTACTTCGAAAGTACTGTCCTCAGTTATCGGTCTCCATTTTCGAGCGCGAAACGTTCCCGCGAGATCACGTAGGCGAAAGCCAACTCCCAGGCGCCTCCGCTGTACTTAATGAGATGGGGGTTTGGGATAAGGTCGAGGCAGAGAACTTTCCCATCAAGTTGGGAGCCACCCTGCTTTGGGGGCGTACCAAAGAGCTTTGGAGTTTTGACTTCTATCCAGCGGCGGACTTTCGCGATGAAACCCGCCCAGCCAAATTTGAAGGACAACGGAGAGCAACCGCATTCCAACTGGATCGTGCGATCTATGACGCGATTCTGCTCGACCATGCCAGAGAAGCGGGAGTCGATGTCAACCAACCGGCTAGCGTGAATAAGATTCTACGAGATGAGAATGCGGTCACTGGCCTCCTGTTGGAAACCGGTCAAGAAGTTCGAGCAAGGTATTACGTCGATGCATCCGGCAACTCCGCCCTCTTGCGTCGAACAATGGGCGTGCATGTCGACGTTCCGACGTCGCTTCAAAACGTTGCCTTTTGGGATTATTGGGAGAATGCCGATTGGGCGGTTGAAATAGGGATCGGAGGCACGCGTATTCAGGTGATCAGCGTCGATTACGGCTGGATCTGGTTCATACCGCTTGGGCCCAAGAGAACCAGCATCGGCTTTGTCACTTCCGCCGATTACTACAAGACGTCTGGGATGAGCCCTCAGACATTGTATCTCCAAGCCATCAAAGACTCCCCTCACATCGGAAACCTCCTTGTAAACGCGCATTCTGAAGGCAAGTTCTCAACTACCAAGGACTGGTCCTTCGTCGCGGACACGGCTCATGGCGAAAACTGGTTCTTGGTCGGTGAGAGCGCCGGCTTTGCGGACCCAATCCTATCGGCAGGGTTGACAATCACCCATGCGGCCGCCCGCGAGCTGGCGTACACGATTCATGAACTTGAGCGAGGACAGCTCGACCCGCTCTGGTTAAAGGCGGAGTTCAGCGCGCGCCAGTTGTCAAGAATGCGAAGTCATATTCGCTTTGCCGACTACTGGTACAGCGCAAATGGACAACTGAAGGACCTAAAGGAATATACGGCCAAGATCGCAAAGGACCAGGGTTTGAATCTCGACCCAGAGCAGGCGTGGCGCTGGATCGCACAAGGTGGATTCATCGATGAAGACCTGAACACCGGCACCGGGAGCTTCTCCATCGACTTCATCAAATCAATGGGTGAATTCCTTTCGGAACTGAAATTCGAATCACCATTGCGAACATGCAACGTCTTCAAACTTCAACTACAAGACTCGGATAGCAAGAGTCGGGCCAGATATGAGAATGGCCGAGTATTTGAAACGAAAAGCCTGGTGCGAAATGGCAGGGTCTTTCCTCTGGACGGAGTTTATGGATTGCTTCACGACAATCTCAAGCAAAACACCCATCTGACTGATATTGTCCGAAAGCTTCTTGCGGACGTCGAGCATTTGAGAAAGACAAACCCGTCGCTACGCTCGACCATTCTCTTGCATTCTATCCGCGGATTGGAGGCGCTGACGCACGATGGATGGATCGCCGCTTCCTACGACCCTGCCGTTCCTACCGTCGATCTTCAGACCGCCTACAAGTCCATTCACTGGAACTCAGAATCGTAATAGCGAGTAAGAGGCGGCTGTCCCAACTCGAACTCTACTGCGGCGTGCCTTGACCTGCCGGAGCAGTCGCGGTGGACGGCTTTCCACCTCGCAACCGTATAAGGTTGTCAGAGCGCTTTTTGGCTTCGGCAGGCGAAAGTTTCTGATAGTCGGACGAGATCTGCTCGTTATTGCTATTACAACCAATGATAGTGGCGGCACAAAGTGCCGCCACTATCATCGCTGGAATTTGCTTCTTGTTTCCTTGCGATGTTTTCATGGATGAATGGGTTGCCTACCAGTTCGTGGCAATGTTGTCCCAGTTATAGTAGTAGGGTTGAACGTTCTTCAATTGGAGGTTCAGTGCGAATTTGACGTGCCCATCGAAGAACGATACGTTGTTGCCCGGTACTCCAAAACGGTAGTTCACAAACGAGGGGATTCCCGCGTTGCCCCAATTGGCGCCAGGCACATTGTAGAATCCCGGACTGGTAGCCGTCGCTCCGCCGCCTGTAAACGTCGGATTCCAAGCAATCACTTGGTTGGGATTGGACGGCTGAGGAATCGTCGAACTGCCACCATCGTAGGACAATCCAACTTGGTAACCGCCTCCGCCGCATTGACCGCCTTGGCCATTGAACACACCCATCATCCAACAGGGTGTTCCAGCCGCTTCAAAAAGTTGTACCTGCTCAGCCGGGTGCGACAACACGCTCGCACTCAGACCCGAATCAAGGAAGGTATCCACACCCGCGTAGTTGTTGTCCGACCACCCTGTTTCATTCATTAGGTAGGCCATCGAGTAGCCTCCCGTAAGGTTTGCATCGTTACCCGCCGGATCGGAAGTTCCGAATACGTTAACGCTCGTATACACTTCCGTGCCTGCGCCTGGGCTGGACCACACGGCCTTGCTCTTGATGTAGGGGTTGGTATACGGATGGAACGTATGGTTTCCATCGGCAAGGGTGGTTGTTCCACCCCAGAAGTTGTTGTAGGGCCATTCGCAGATGTATCGATCGTCGTAGTCCCCGGCATACATGATCAGACCTAACTCCTGTTGCTTGATGTTGGAGAGAGAACTGGTCTTTTTCGCCGCCGCTTTCGCTTGAGCAAAGACAGGGAACAGGATCGAAGCCAGGATGGCGATGATGGCAATAACGACAAGAAGTTCAATAAGGGTAAATGCTTTGCGAGCCTGCAACATAGATTCAGAGTCTCCTTTGACACATCGCGGCGAACGGTACACGTCCGTCGAGGTGAAAATATTGTGTGCAGAGTTTTCAATTTACGGTTCAGTAAAGTGGTTTACAAAGCATGACCATTTTTCAATATCAGGCCAAAAAATGGCCTCAAAAACCGACCATCACGGGGTCATTCGATTTAGTAAAACACTTCACTAGACCAATGCATGGGCAGTCGGGCCAAGATGACCTATGATTTCGTCCGCTCGCCAGCTGAAAGCGTCAGGCATGAGAAGTGGCCGCTACCTTGAGTGGTATATCGAAGAACCGCTCGTGGCTCAGAATGCTTACTTGCTTCGCCCTGCCCAAACCGATTCGATACCAAGCTTTAAAAATTGCCGGCAGCACCTACCCAACCCGATTTGGCCGGCAAACCCAACCGCCATCGAGGCTTATTGGCAAACCTGGAAACTGGCTTGGAAAAACCTGAAACGCGTTAGTCCAGAGAGCGGGTTTGTTTCCAACTATATCGACACCGCCTTTAACGACTGCTTGTTCATGTGGGACTCGGCGTTTATCGTGCAGTTCGGCAGGTATGGAGAGCATGCGTTTCCGTTCCAGAATACGCTTGACAACCTATATGCGTGTCAACACCCGGACGGTTTCATTTGCCGAGAAATTCGAGTCCTTGACGGCACGGACCAATGGCACCGAAACGGCCCGTTCGCCACTGGTCCCAACGTGCTCGCATGGGCCGAGTGGGAGTACTTCCAAAATCACGGCAACCTCGATCGATTGAGCGACGTTTTTGCCCCCTTGCTGGCCTATCACCGATGGACGCGAAGGAATCGCACTTGGCAGGATGGCAGTTACTGGACAACCGGACTTGGCAGTGGAATGGACAATATGCCAAGAGTTCCTGAAGGGTGCGATCCAGGGAAGGAGCATGCTTTTCTAACCTGGGTCGACGCGACATTTCAGGCGATACTGAGTGCGCGCTTACTCGTCAAGATGGGGTCTTTGCTCGGGAAATCGGGCCTTGGCGCCGAACGGGAGGAAGCGGAGAAGCTTACGGAATATGCAAACCATGCCCTGTGGGATGACGCAGAGTCGTTCTATTTCGATCGACAAGCAGACGGCAATTTGATCCGGTCCAAGTCGGTGGCCGGATATTGGGGGCTCTTGGCCGGAGCGGTTCCCGCCTCAAGGCTTGACGCATTCGTGGGGCACCTGGACGATCCACATTCGTTTCGACGGCATCATCGAGTGCCGTCGCTCGCGGCTGACGCTCCAAGCTATGAGCCTGAAACTGGGGACTACTGGCGTGGCAGCATTTGGGCGCCGACAACTTATATGATCCTAAAGGGCCTTACCGCAGTTGGCAAAGAGGACCTGGCATTCGACATTGCCTCGAACCACCACCAGAGGACCCTCGAAGTATTTGAAAGCACAGGTACGTTTTGGGAGAACTACGCGCCTGAATCCAGCGCGCCTGGAAGGCCGGCAAAGTCCGATTTTGTTGGGTGGACTGGTTTGTCTCCCATCGCCGTGTTGCTGGAATATCGATTCGGACTGCGTCCCAACGATCCACTCGCCGGTCGATTGCTTTGGGACATTCGACTTTTGGATGAGATTGGAGTCGACAATTACCCGCTCGGACCGAATGCCGTTCTGAATCTTCACTGTGCCGCGCGTGGGTCTCAAACTGAAGAGCCGATCGTGTCCATCAAGTCAAGCGAGCCGGTTGAAGTGGAGATACGTTGGAGTTCAGGCCGGAAGGTCGTCCGAGCTTAGCCGAGCCCAACCCGCCAATCGTGCTTGCCCTGACAACTAAACTACCCGGTTCGACGACTCTAAGCCGGTCGTCAGGGGGTTTGCCGGTCAGCAATTCAAGCATTAGACGCATTGCCTGTCGACCGACTTCTTCCACCCGAATGTCGATCGAAGTCAGAAACAGTTCTCGGTCCGGACCTTCGACGTTGTCGACACCTACGACCGCAACGTCCTTGGGAATCTCGATCCCATTGCTTCGGGCCCAGCACACCACTTCCCACGCGATATAGTCGTTAGCACAGTAGATCGCGGTAGGACGGTTCGGGAGCTTCCACCACCGTTCGAGAGTCGGCAGCGCATTTGCATGCTTCCATGCGTGAGCAGAAGAAATCAATTGAGGATCGTATGCGCGATGCTCCTTGAGAAACGCAACGCATCCATTGAGGCGTTCCATCGACACCGGTTCGGCCCGCTCTAACCGTGGGGTGGCCGTCTGCTCAGTAAATTCCAAGCGATAGCAATCCTGATAGGGACCTGCCAAGTGCGCGATTCGTCGATGTCCCAGACTCCAAAGGTGTTCGAGCGCCATCCTGGAAATGGCGGCCTCATCAAGGAAAACCCGACCGGCAACCCTGCCCTTGCTGCTCGGACTGCCGAATGAAACTACCGGCATATCGGCATCCACGAGGCGTTCGATGATCTCCTCGGTCGGCTTTCCGTAAAATAGCACCCCATCCACGCGTCCATCCAAAATGGCTCGGTGTTTCTTTTCGAGAAATACCCGAAACGGATAGGTGAGGATGGAATAGTCCATCTCGTTCGCAACCTCCAAGACTCCGTTCACGATGCGCATGTTGTAGACGGCCCATGGCGTATTGCCTCTTTCAAGGTCGTCCCCCGCTAGCAAGCCAACGGTTCGCCGCTCCTTGTTATAGGCTGCCCCGGCAAGCGGATTCGGTTGATAGTTGAGTTTTGAAACTGCCCAATCGATCCGCTTCGACGTTGCCTCCGAACAGACGCGATCGTTCCCGCGCAGGTAGAGCGAGACGGTCGTTGTTGAGACTCCGGCCATTGCCGCCACTTGGCCTATCGTCGACTTCTTAGAGCCAAAGGGTTCCATATCATTGAGATTCTAGTCGACAATTCGCCAACTGCTCTTCGCGACAATTGCGTTAATGAAGATACAGAGGACGACTGAGACAATCGCCTCCAAAATCAGAAAGTAAGGAAGCAATCCCATCGCCGAAGTAACAGACGCCAGCCCAGCGAGTCCAAAGGAGCCAGCGAGCGAGACCATCATGATTGGGAAATTGGAAGCGCTTTTTGCTTCCTCTTGGGGGCTTGAGAGCGGGGTTATATCTCCAAAGAGGCCCGGTACCAATGCGTACGCCGGCATTGCGATTGCGCCCGGGAGAATGAGCAGCAAGGCGGCCGCCCCTTGGGTGACTCCGATAAAGATGGCCAGCACCATCAAAAGCGGAACACATAAAATAGCCGTGACGGCAACCCGCGCCCCATGGATAAGAGGGCCCGGTCCTCTGATAGGTGCGGCAATGAACACGTCCGATGCCCTATATTGCTGAGAGTATTTCAGCATATTGAGCGCCATCAAAGGCACAATGCAAACGTAGGCGCCTGATAGCGCCACCGAAAACCCCGTGAATCCATCGAGCACCTGGCTCCCGGCCGCGCCGGCTTGCTTTACCAACTCTCGGTGCGAACTTGAAAAACTGCCGCTTGTAAACAGCATCATCACTGGCATGATCATCATCGGCGCAATGCCAGGATAGATTCGCAATTTCGTGTCCCGATCCCGAAAAAGATAGGCTACTACCAAGCGGAACCCTGCCTGAGACACTGAATCCCGCAAAAAGTACTTCAGTGGAAAAGACTCGCCGAGCTTCCTCCCAAGGCGGAATTGCGACTGCTTTTTGGGAAGCGTACGGGACTCGTTCAGAGTCTGGACCCCGGTCTCATAGATTGACGCCAATCTTCCAAACGCGATGTAAAGAATCAGAGCGGTCACGCCCAAGCCAACACCAGCCAAGAGCCACGAAGTGCCGCTACGGCTGCCAGCGATAGCATCATCCAGCGACGCGAACCAGGTGGGCGGCAGGATCTTCATCCACCATGCATCCAGGTTCACGGTGCTAAGACCCTTTGTCATGATGATCGCCCTCGGCAGAATCTGGCTGCCAATCGTTATACAGACGATAACCAAGACCTGTAACGTGGTCATGACGCTATCTAACCGCTCGCGCCCAAACCATCGCAAACAGAGCTGATAGCCAAGCACGACGACACTAGTGCAAAAGAGCGCCTCCGCAACCGTCGATATCGAATGGGCGATAGGATACAGCCATCCACCGTCGCTTGCCACGAGACCCACAAAGAGCCCTACTAGGTTCATGGCGAAGGCAAAATAGAGGGTTACCTGAATCAGAACGGTGGCCTTCGCCCGCAGGAGCATCTGGGAAGTCACCGGTCGATGCATGAGGATCTCGGACTCCTCTTTGTTGAACAGGGACTCTCCTGCCGATGTCGCGATAAACATTCCGAGCATCAAGAAGGACATCGCGTGAAGATAAACCGACAGGGCTAGAACTGGCTGCCTCGCGAAGAAGAGTGAAAACAGACCCATCACCCCGTAGATGAGAAGCATCAGCCACATCTTGGAGGCCACTGACTTAGGCGCCGTCTCCTTGGTCAACCCGCGTGCCGATTGGCCCCGTAAGAACACGGTGAGGAAGAGCCGACGAAGGGTCTTGTCCGGCGATGGGATCTTATAGGCGATTGGAGGAGGGCCGAGAACGGGTTTCATGGCAGGAAAGTCTTGGCAAACGTCTCAGCACGGCGCTCCAACTCCTGTCCCCCGGTAAGTTCGGTGAAAAGGCGCTCAAGGGTTCCCGATCCGCGTGCCGCCACGAGATCTTCCGGTCGCCCATCGACCAGCGACTTGCCTTTATCGATGATAATCACCCGGTCGCATACCCGCTCCACGACGTCCAGAATGTGCGAGCTATAAACGATCGCCTTACCCTCGCGGGCCAATGACTGGATGAGAGCCTTAAATCCAACCGACGCGTTGGCGTCAAGCCCTTCAAGGGGCTCATCAAAGAAAACGACGGGCGGATTGTGCAATAGGGCAGCCGTAATCACAACTTTTCGACGCATTCCTTTCGAATAGGCTCCAAGCATTTTGTAGGCTAAGGTGTCCATGCTCAAATCGAAGAATGAGATGAATTGCTCGATTCTCGGGCGGGCCAGTTCAACCGGAATTCCATACAGCGCGGCTACCATCTCCAGGTGCTCTAGGCCGGTAAGGGATTCGAATACCGCTCCAGAATCCGGTACGAAACCGATCCGCCTCTTGACTTCCAGCGGTTGGGTTAGCAAGTCGAAGCCGCAAATCGTCGCTGTACCGCTTGTTGGCGCGGTCATCCCCGTAAGCATCTTGAGAGTCGTCGTTTTCCCGCCCCGTTTGGGCCCAGAAATCCTAGGATCTCCCCACCAGGGACGTCGAAAGAGAGATCGCTTACCGCAACTTGACCACCGAAACGCTTGGTGAGATGCTGGAGAGAGACCAAGGGGGGATTGCCCACAATCTCAGTATACGAGCATTTAATCGGGAACTCGTTCAACCGCTATGTGTCGATGGTTGGTCTGCCGATTGACGGAGAAATGTCGGTTCCACGGTGGCGGGCCCAAGCCATCACATTGGCAGGCGACCGGCCCAGTCGATACTCACTTGACATAAACTGCATATACGGGGCAATGTGGCCAAAGAAGTGTTTGTACCCTTCACAGAGATAATTCAGGCCTGGCTCGCCGGACGTCGACGCGAGGAAACGGTGCTTCGGGCATCCGCCGTTACAAACAAAGCGCACGTCACATTGACGACACTCAGCGGGAAGGGAATCGCTCTTGGCGTTGCCAAATTGTGATTGCTGAAGCGATGCGGCCATCTTGGTCAGGGGGATCTCCATCAAGTTGCCCAGTTTGTCTTCGGGATAGACGAAATGGTCGCACGAGTAGACATCGCCGTTGTGCTCCATCGCCAGGGCCAACCCGCACGTCTCTGCGAATACACATAGGCTTGGGACGTAATCGAGCCAAGCCGATAACGCAACGTCGAAAACCTGCACAAATAGATTTGCCGCATCGTTCAGCACCCACTCATCGAAAATCGTCTGCAGGAATCGACCATATTGCAGGGGCTCGACCGACCATTCAGCCACCGCAGAATTCGTTGACGCGTAAGGTTTGGGAAGTCGAAGCCCGTCCTCATCCGGTTCGGCGGCAAGTTGCTCGACGATGGGGATGAACTGAAGGTACTTACTGCCGATGTCCTTCAGAAATCGATACACTTCTAGGGGCCGATACGAGTTCTTTCGGTGTACGACCGTGAGCGTGTTGAACTCCACGCCGTGCTTCTTGAGGACTTCCAATCCACGCATCACTCGACTATGGGTGGGGCGACCCCCTTTATTGACCCGGTAAGCATCATGCAGTTCTTCCGGCCCATCGATCGAGATCCCTACCAGGAACCCATTCTTGGACAGGAACTCGCCCCACTTGTCGTCCAGTAGAACGCCGTTCGTTTGAAAGGCATTTTCGATCCTCTTGCCCTTTGCATACTTTGTCTGAAGTTCAAGCACCCGTTCATAAAACGGTATTCCCAGCAAGGTCGGCTCCCCGCCATGCCAAGCGAACGTGACGACCGGCGCCGTTTGAGACCGAATGTACTGCCGCACAAAGGAACTCAAGACTTCGTCCGACATACGGAAACTCCCGCCCGCTGGATAGAGCCTCTCCTTCTCCAGGTAATAGCAGTAAGTGCAATCCAAGTTGCAAGTCGCCCCATTGGGCTTGGTCATGACATGAAAGTGCGCCATCTAAGACTGTCTGCTTTTCAGCGTCATACAGATCCTACCAGCGATCGCTCGGAACCTGAATGCCGCAAAACCGTGCTCCCAGTAATTAAGACCAGCCCTGCCCGTCCCTACATCTGCACAGACGCGAAAAGGAATTAGCCTCATTTCCCGCTTGGACAGCCCCAACGGGGCGTAACCTGCCAGCGAAGGGCGTGAGCCCTGGTACAGCAAAGCAGCCGTTTTTCGGCCCTGAAGGGGACGCAACGACGGCCGGTATTGAACGGATCGATGTGGATGCGATCTATCCCACGACAATTCATGTTCGCGAAGAAGATCGCGGTATTCACCCTGGAACGAAACCGTCCGATGATGGCTGTCCTGGTACGCGATGTTGGTCCGACGTAGCCGTTAATGCGTCCCCTTCAGGGACGGTCCATGCCTGCTCCGCTGTACCAGGGTTTACACACTTCGCTGGCAGATTACGCCCCGTTGGGGCTGCATGCATCTGAGCCTGCAGGTTGAGATCGAATCGGACGGTCCGCAAGAAAGGGATGTCGAACCGTTGTAGAAGAGACGAGATCCACGTACAGCGATGCAAGCGATCGAGGCATGGCGGCAATTCTATTGAATGGCGCCAACGACACGGCAGTTGATGCGTGGGAGGTCCTCTGAAATTCCGAATCCGACAGCCCCAACGGGGCGT
>Ga0302319_10000448_pt1 | contig 92903 bp, 89 predicted proteins | sample Bog_T0_2_FD_203319 | JGI IMG/M metagenome (GOLD analysis project Ga0302319, IMG submission 203319) | Peat permafrost microbial communities from Stordalen Mire near Abisko, Sweden - Bog_T0_2 | ecosystem: Environmental > Terrestrial > Soil > Wetlands > Peat | place: Sweden: Abisko, Stordalen Mire... | reverse complement strand
TGTTCAATGAGCTCAAAGGCTTTCGGCGCATCGGGACCCGTTACGACAAAACGGCCCTGAGCTTCGTCTCCTTCCTCCATCTGGCGGGAATTTACTTATGGCTCAAATGAATGTCCACAGGCCCTAGTTCGTGCGGGGTGGTTCAGCTCGCGACGACATCAGGCGATGAAAATGAGGATGATGTGATGGCAATGGTACTTGCCCCAACCCTTCTCCTAACAGGCGATTGGCCGGATACCTCGGCGAAAAATTTCAAGCCCTTTTCCTACTATGCGGATCTTATCAAGGAGAGGAACGATGAAGCACTCGCGCCGGAGCAAATCCAGATGACCCTGGCTGCGATGGACCGATGTTTTGGGGATAAGAGCGTGAGGAAGATGAGTGAGGCGCAGATCATCTCAAACTTCGGGGCGCCTGATCAGAAAATGGAGAGACCGGGATGGACGATCTATGTTTACCGAATTCAAGGCGGAAGGTATGGCGAAAGAAGGCTGCTGAGAGAATAGGAGAGGATGATCAAAGCATTTTGATCAGGCGATCATACTCGGCGTGGGTTCCGACGAAATACCAGAGCATTTTTTCGTCATGAACAATCCCAACCGCCCGGTGGTGGAGTCCCACTCTTACTGGCCAAATTGGCAGGCTGGCATGGATTTTCTTGTAATGGAGGCTTGGATGCGTGGGATTGGCCGTCCATTGCCGGTAGGCTTTCCTCACCTTCTGGCGCACCTCTTCCGGCAGCTTTGCATAAGCTTGCCGGAAGGAGTCCGTGATTTCAGAGATCACGTTCGGGATCGAGTGGTTTTGTCTTTGCCGCCTTGTATTCAGCGATGGCTTGCTCTGCCAGCCGGGCCAATTGACCCTGGGAGCCTGCGAACAATTCGTCCCAGCGTTTTTCGGATTCGATTTCTTCAAGAATCAGCGACGCGACGGCATCCTGCTCTTCCGGAGGGAGCGCGTTGATTTCATTCATGGCCTTTTCCAATAAGGCGGTCATGAGCAGAAGTTAACATTAGCAACCTTTTAACGCAATCATCCTCAACACGGGGATTCGACAAGGCGGGGATGAGGGGGTAAAAGAAATTTATGAGAAGCATGACTGGGTATGGGCGGGGTACGGCGACGTTTGAGGGGCGGCAGATCAGCGTGGAACTGAGTTCGGTGAACCGGAAGCAGGCGGAGATTTCGCTTTCGCTGCCGAGGGCGCTGCTGGAGCTGGAGCCGCGGATGCGGGACGAGATCAACGCGCATATTTCGCGTGGGCGGTTGACGGTGGCGGTGGGGCTGCACGCGAAGGAGGGGAAGCGGGGCGGGGCGATCAATGTCGCGGCGGCGAAGGAGTATCGCGAGGAGTTGAAGGCGCTGCGCAAGGCGCTGAAGCTGGAGGGGGAGATCACGCTGGACCAGGTGCTGCGGGGGCCGGGCGTGGTCGACTCGGAGAATGTGGAGATCGCGGTGGAGACGGCGTGGCCGGCGTTGCGGAAGGCGCTGAAGGCGGCGCTGGAGCAGTTCGTGAAGATGCGGAAGGTGGAGGGCGAGGCGCTGGCGGAGGATTTGCGGAGGCGAACGCTGGCGATTCAAAAAAACGTGAAGACGATCGGGGTGCTGGCGCCGAAGGTGATGGAGCATCATCGCGGGTCGCTGCTGGAGCGGGCGGCGAAGGCGGGGCTGGAGATCGAGGCGTCGGATGAGCGGCTGCTGAAGGAGATCGTTTTCTTCGCGGACCGGAGCGATATTTCGGAGGAGCTGACGCGGTTGCGGAGTCACCTGGACCAATTTTTCGGGCAACTGGGCAAGGATGAGCCGATCGGGCGGACGCTCGACTTTTTGTTGCAGGAGATGTTCCGCGAGACGAACACGATCGGGAACAAGGCGAATTTTTTGGCGATCAGCCAGATTGTGGTGGGGATGAAAACAGAGTTGGAAAAATTGCGGGAGCAGGTGCAGAATATCGAATGAGCCGCCCCGTCTTTCGCCGCCAGGGAATTCTCTTTGTCATCTCCGCGCCGTCGGGGACGGGCAAGACGACGCTGTGCGAGAATCTGCGGGCGACGCCCGATTTCATTTATTCGGTTTCATGCACGACGCGGGCGCCGCGACCGGGCGAGGAGAACGGGGTCGATTATCATTTTTTGAGCGAGGAGGATTTTCTGCGGCGGATCGAGCGGGGCGAGATGCTGGAGTATGCGCGGGTGCACGGGAAGTATTACGGGACGCTGAAGGCGACGGTGAAGGAGGCGCTGGAGCAGGGGACGGACGTGCTGCTGGACATCGATGTGCAGGGGGCGATGACGATCCGCAAGACGGACGACGCGATGGTGCGCGATTCGCTGGTGGATGTGTTTATCATGCCGCCGACGATCGAGGAGCTGGAGAGGCGGTTGCGCAAGCGCGGGACGGAAACGGAGGAGCAGGTGCAGCAGCGGCTGCAGACGGGGCGGGAGGAGTCGAAGCTGTGGCGGCTTTACAAGTATACGATTTTGAGCGGATCGATGGAGGAGGACCTGACGAAGTTCCGGGCGATCATGCGGGCGGAGCGGTATTTGAGCCGGCGGCTGGAGTTGAACGAGACGAAGGCGGGGTGAGTTGGCGCATTAGCTGCGGGCAGCAGAAAACTTGCCCTCGCATGCCGGGAGCTTTAGCATGAATGGTTATGCGACGGATTCTTTTTCCCCTGGCGGTGCTGATCGGTTTGGTGGCTTTTGATGCGGCCCCGGCGTTGGATATCAATCCGAGCAAGGACAATCAACCGGCGAATTTTTGGAACGGGAGCGGCAATAGTTTCAGCATTTTCAACGGCGATCCGAAGCGGATTCAACGGGCGAATGCGGTGGACTCAAAATCGTTCGACACGCAGTTGGTGGTTTCGCCGAATCCGTTGTCGCTGAAGGTGGTGACGGCGATGGTGTCGAACCCGAGCATCAAGATTACGTTTTCGGTGCATAACCATGCGAAGAAGACCTACACGCTTTCATTTCCGACGGCGCAGCGGTGGGATTTCCGGATTCTGAACGCGGCGGGGACGCCGATTTATGTCTATTCGGATAATTGCCAGTTCGAGCAGAAGGTGGGGATGTCGATGGTGAATAATGACGACAAGCTCGTTTATCTGGAGACGGTGCAATTCAACGACCTGAGCCAGCCGTTGACGCCGGGAATTTACAAGGTGCAGTCGGTGATGGCGAATTATCCGGATATGCGCGCGGAGACGCAGCTGACGGTGCAGCCTTAGGACTCATTGCTGCGGAAATCAGCGGATCTCAAGGCTGCGGGAGGGGCTCGGAGTTTTCCGGGGCGGCCATGGTGCCGGGAGGGGGGACGGGATCGTTTTTGTCGTCGTCGTTCTGGGGAGAGGGATTGTCGCGCAGAGGCTGGGGTTTGTAATCGGGGGAGTTGAGCGGCTTGCTTTGATCCGCTGGATTCGGCCTTACACTGGTATCGGGCTTGAAGCCATGGTTGATGAGGTCGCGAACTTCATCGATGGTCATGGCACGGTTGGGCAAATCGGTGACCATCATTTGGCCGTTATCCATTTGGGTGAGTTGGTGATGAAGGTCGTCGGCTTCGCGGCCCGTGAAAGTTTTATGGGCAAAGGCGGTGTCCGACGTGGAGGCATAGGCGCTGGTGGTTTGCGGTCCCAGGTAGGCGGTGCGGGTCAGGTCGGGAGAGGTGGCGGAAGTAAATTCGGCGCTGTGTCCCAGGTCGAGATCGGATTTTGCCACGGGGTAGCTTTTGTCGAATCCGTTGGCGCTGGAGGTGAAGCCGTTGCTGGTGGAGGTGTTGACTTTGGTGTTGAGATTCGGCATCGCAGCGTCGGAGACATCGCCGGTATAGGCTTTGGTGATGAAGGTGTTTTGGTTGCCATCACCGAGGGCCGACTTTTGGGAGGCAAGATCCGATGTGGGGAGGAATTGTTTGTTGGCGAGGGGGCTGCTGCCGCTAAAAATGCGTTCGGGGTTGTATTTGCCGTTGTCGTTATTGGTGGAAACATTTTTGAAGGGATCGCTTCCTTCTTTGACGCGGATCGGGACGGTTTTGTCGCCGACAGGGACGGGGACTATTTTGTAGCCGTCGGAAGTGGGAGCGGCGGGCTGATCGTCGGCGCGAAGCAGGGTGCCTGCCGTCAGGATGATGATGGCGAGGAGGCGTGTCGGGAGGGTGAGGGACGCGGCTGGCGGCACAGGGCTTAGATACACCTGGAAGCAAACGGGGTCAATCCCGGAGATGGGGGTGAGCTTTTGGGGTCAAGGGACTTAGGAGAGTTATGACCGGTGCGGGAGAAAAAACAAAGGGCGAGCCTGTGGAGGCCCGCCCTTCGTACCGAAAGGAGAAGGAGAAGTTAGACTGCTGCTTCGTTGCTTTCGTCAGTCCGAATCCGGTAGGCTTCGTCGACCGGCAGGACGAAGACTTTGCCATCACCGATTTTGCCGGTTTTGGCGGTGGAGAGGATGGTTTTGACAATGGCCTCGACTTTGTCATCACCGGCGACGACTTCGATTTTGACCTTGGGGAGGACGTCGACCGTGTATTCGCTGCCGCGGTAGATTTCCTTGTGGCCCTTCTGGCGGCCAAAGCCCTTCACTTCGGTGATGGTCATGCCCTCGACCCCAGCCTGGGTCAAAGCTTCTTTAACATCATCGAATTTGAAAGGCTGGATGATGGCTTCAATTTTTTTCATATGGTTCCAAATGTTTCTTGGTTTAGCAGCGCACCGGGTTTAGTCCGGCGCGCCGCCTTTAATGTAGCGACTTAACCGATTATGACTAGAGGATATATCCCTCTTCGCCGTGATCGGAGAGATCGAGACCGGCTTCTTCCTGTTCCGCGGTCGGACGCAGGCCGATGGTGAACTTCAGCGCATAGCCGATGATCGCGGTGCCAATGACCGAGATGAGGATGGTGAAGCCGATGACCTTGAGCTGCTCGACATACAGCAGGTGGCCCTTGCTCCAGTCGCAAAGGTCCTTGACGTTGGTGTCAAGGTTGCCATTGATCGTGTCGGAGGCGAGGAAGCCCGTGGCCAATGCGCCGCACATGCCGCCGACGGCGTGGACGCCGAAGACGTCGAGTGCGTCATCATAACCGAGGAGGGGCTTCATGTAGGTGGTGGTGATGAACGGAATGGTTCCGGCGATCACACCGATGATCATGCCGCCCATGGGGGTGACATAACCGCAAGCCGGGGTGATGACGACGAGACCGGCAACCGCACCGGAGCAGAATCCGATGACCGTGGCCTTGCCCTTGAGGAAGTATTCCATGGTGGGCCAGACGAAGGAGGCGGTCGCGGTGGCGAGCGTGGTGGTGGTGAACGCATTGGCGGCGATCACGTCGGCGGCGCAGGCGCTACCGGCGTTGAAGCCGTACCAGCCGACCCAGAGCAAGCTGGCCCCGATGAAGGTGAGCACCGTGCTGTGGGGGGCGAAGTGGGTTTTGCCCCAGCCGAGGCGACGTCCGATGATGATAGCGAGGGTCAAGCCGGACCAACCGGAAGACATGTGCACCACGGTACCTCCGGCGAAGTCCATGGCTTTAACTGGCGCGGCTGCATTCCAGACGCCGTTAAAGTAACCATCGACACCCCAGACATTGTGGGCCAGCGGGAAGTAGACGATGAACATCCAGCACCCGATGAAGATCACCAGGGCGGAGAATTTCATGCGTTCCGCGATGCCTCCAACGATGAGGGCCGGGGTGATGATGGCGAAGGTCAGCTGGAAGCAGAAGTAAACGTTCTGCGACATCCAGTAGCCGTAACCGCCGTTGCAGGTCGAATCGACGTGCTGGGGCTGAGGATCGCCGTTATAGGTCTTGTTGAACGAGGTGAAGCCCATGCAGGCATACTGCAGATCGCCCAAGGGTGAGGCCGTTGCCGCGCCCGTTTTGGGATCGCAATAACCATGGTTGATGCCGAAGACCAGTCCATAACCGCAGATCCACCAGAGAATGGTCACCAGGCCGGTGATCGCAAAACACTGGGCACAGACGGAGAGGATGTTCTTGCGGCGGACCAAACCACCATAGAACAAGGCCAGGCCGGGGAGGGTCATCATCAAGACCAACGCGGTCGAGGTGAGCATCCAGGCGTTGTGACCGGGACCCGAAGCGGTGATGTTCGTGGGCAGGGCAGGCGACTGAAAGCTGCCGGGCTCGCCGTTATTGACGTAGGCTTCCAAGTCAGTGAGTCGCTGCTCGACCGTGGGTTTGGGGGGGGCGGGGGCGGCAGGAGCGGCTGCGGCGGGAGCAGGAGCGGCGGCTGCGGCCGGGGCTGCTGCTGCTGCGGGCGCGTTCGTGGCCTGGGCGCTGGCTTGAATGGCCCCGAAGGCCAGAACAAGACCGCACACTGACCACCGCGTGAGGGTAGAAAGACGTTTGATCATAAATGAATTAGGTTTGATAAAATTGGTTGATTAAAAGAGAGACAAGTTTTGCTTTGCAAGAGGGCAAAGCTCCTATCACAACTAACAGAAAATGGGTGGGTCCATACGCGGCGGGCCTCGGGTTGTCTCCCCGGAATTGGGTTGGGGACAAAGGGGTTTGAACCACGAATCGGCAAGGATGAGGGTGTAGCGGAAACCGGTGGAGCGGCTGAGGGCGCGAGGCAGGTTGGAGGCTTGCTTGCGGCTGGCAAAGGACTGATAGGTCAGGCGCAAGGGGGCGAGGACGGGTGGTGTTTTTTGCTCAGGCCGCACGGTTCGCAGGAGAGCGAGGGTGGGTTTGAGCAACAAGGAGCCGTCAGAAGGCGACAAACCGATTTGCTGAGCATCACAGACCGTAAAAGTCACGGTCAGCGCCACAGCCAATCCTGTCCATCTCCTCCTGCGATCCTTGGTTGCCCTGGGGGTCGCCAAATGCACGGACAGAGCTTTAGCATGTCCTATGCCAATGGGTTTTTAGGTAAAAAGTGCCTTAATTGACGCTCAATTGGCGCTTAATTTTTGATTTTGGCCGTCGAATCCCTTTGATACAGGTGGATTCATTTTCGAAAAAGACTCTATTGGGGCGGTTCCTTCGTTGGGCGAAGGCTTGTTTGCATTATCAACAAAGATTCAAGTCCACTCAGGATGACGAGGCGTGGTAGAACACTTCCAAACCCATTGGAAGAGAAATTGAAATACCGACCGAAAACCCCGCCCGAAGCGATGCCTTTCCAGAGGGGAAAACGTCCGGTGCGCGCCGCCGAGAGGAAGGCTGGGCCGATCGAGTGGATTTCGCCCGCCGTCTGGTCCGCCCTGGCGGCGGAGGGGACGGAGGCGCACCGGTTGGCGTCGGGGCCGGAGATGTGGCTGGAGCGTTTTGGACAGGACGTGCTGCTTTCGTATCAGACGGAGCCGGGGCGGGACGCGGCGCTGGCGGAGTTGGACGAGCGGTGCGGGGTTTATGGGTACCGGGCCGCGCGGGTTTTTGGCAAATACCTGCCTCAGCAGGCGGCGGAGCGGGGCGCGCCGAAGCGGTTGCGGGGCGAGGCGGGCGGTTCCCTGGAGACGGAGGTGTGTGAGGCGCGGGTGCGTTATGGACTCGATTTTGAGGGCGGGTATTCGGCGGGGTTGTTTATCGACCAGCGGTCGAACCGGGCGCGGCTGCGCGAGTGGAAGGCGAAGCGGCTGCTCAACACGTTTGCTTACACCTGTTCTTTTTCGGTGGTGGCGGCGCTGGGCGGGGCGGAGACGGTGAGCGTCGATTTATCGCGGCGCTCGCTGACCCGGGGCGAGGGAAATTTTGTGCGAAACGGGCTTGATCCGAAGGCGGGGCATCGATTTATCGCGGATGATGTGCTGGCGGTTTTGCCACGGCTGGCGCGGCGCGGGGAGAAGTTCGACGCGATCATTCTCGATCCGCCGACGTTTTCGCGGAACCAGGCGGGGGCGGCGTTCCAGGTGCAGCGCGATTTCGAGAAGCTGGTGGCGCAGGCGCTGGAGGTGGCGGCGGCGGGGGCGAAGATTTTGCTTTCGGTGAATCACTCGGCGATGCGGGTGGCCGATTTGGAGTGGGCGGCGCGGGCGGCGCTGAAGCTGGCGGGGCGAAGCGGGCGATTCGTGGCGAGTGCGGGGTTGCCGGATTTTCCGGCGGGTCACGGGGCGAAGACGGTGTGGCTGGAGGTTCGTTAAGCTATCGACCTAAAGGCCAGAACCCGCCATTCATTGGACTGCTGAAAACCGCATCGCAGTTGTACATGCGAGCCCAATGGCCGCCACTGGGAAATTGATATTCATCGATCACCACAATTTTATGGCCTTGGTCGCTGTCGATCACGGCAACCAAGTAGCTTGGGCCGTCGAAAGAAGGACCACCTATGCCTGCAGGATAAAGTTCGGGATGTTTTTTTCGCCAGTGAGCATTGAAATCGGCTGGGCCAACATGTTCCTTCTTGAGGAGATGCCATTCTTTGAGAGGAGCCGGATTGTTGTTCAACTGTTCTGCTGTGGTGGCAATGAGCTCTTCATCTGGCGCATTCGGTTTCGCGGAAATACCTCTGTCGGCGCCATTGCTCCACATGCCATTCGCGATCAAATCTACGAACCGATCGAGTTCTTTTTGCGCAGGATCAGGCGGCTTCGGCGGAGGCCGTGCGCACGCCGCGAGCAGGAGTAGCGAAGCAACCAGGACGCACCAAGGAGATAGTCGGCATGAATGCATGGATGAAGGGATCAGCGAAGGCAATCAAATGGTGCGGGATTGGAGTTGCGCTGACAAGGGCGTTGGCAAAGGGGAACGAGGAATGGGACGGTAAGGGACTGCCGTCCCTACCCCTTGTCGGCGGGCATCCAGCGGGCGAGCATGTCCCTTAAGGCTTCGAGGCGGACGGGTTTGCTGAGGTAATCGTTCATGCCGGCTTCGAGGCATTTTTCGCTTTCGCCACGCATGGCGTTGGCGGTCATGGCGATGATGTGGGTGGAGGAGGTGTCGGGGCGGGCGCGGATGCGCTGGGTGGTTTCGTAGCCGTCGAGTTCGGGCATTTGACAGTCCATGAGGATGAGGTCGTAGGGGCGGAGGTCGAGGGCGGCGAGGACTTCGAGGCCGTTGTTGGCGACGTCGGCGCGATAGCCGATGTTTTGCAGGAGGCCGAGGGCGACTTTCTGGTTGATGATGTTGTCTTCGGCGAGGAGGATGCGGACGGGTTTGCGGGAGAGGTTGGCGGGGGGCGCGACGGGGGACTTCATCGAGAGGGTGGAAGTCTGGGTCTTTTTGCGGGCGAGGGGCGTGTGCCCGGCCATGATTTCGGCGACGCGGTTGAAGAGGCGGGATTGTTTGACGGGCTTGAGGACGCAGGCTTCGATGCCGGCTTTTTTCATTTCCTCGCCATCGAGCTGGTTGCCGAGGGAGGTGAGCAGGATGAGGCGGGTGGAGGAGATGGAGGGGTCGTCCTTGATTTTGCGGGCGAGCATCATGCCGTCCATTTCGGGCATTTGCATGTCGAGGATGGCGAGTTCGTAGGGGTCGCTGGCGCTTTGGGCGCGGAGGAGTTCGAGGGCCTGCTCGCCACTGGCGGCGAGGCCGCTTCGCATTTTCCAGATGCGGGTGTGGTGGTCGAGGATTTCGCGATTGGTGGCGTTGTCGTCGACGATGAGGACGTGGAGGCCGGAGAGATCGTGGCGGACGGCGGATTTGAGGGCGATGGTTTGCTTTTCAAATTCGGCGGTGAAATAGAAGGAGGAGCCTTTGCCGAGCGTGCTGGTGACCTTGATTTCGCCGTTCATGAGGGCGACGAGTTTTTTGGAGATGGCGAGGCCGAGGCCGGTGCCGCCATACTTGCGCGTGGTGGAGCCGTCGGCCTGGCTGAAGGCCTGGAAGAGGCGGGCCTGCGCTTTTTCGTCGATGCCGATGCCGGTATCGCGGACTTCGAAGCCGAGGGTGGCGTGGGTGGCATTTTCGCTGACGCGGGAGACGGTGACGACGACTTCGCCCTGGGCGGTGAATTTGACGGCGTTGCCGACGAGGTTGTTGACGATCTGGCGGAGGCGCCCGGGGTCGCCGCGGAGTTCGAGGGGGACTTCGGGGCGGATGAAGGCGGCGAGTTCGAGGCCCTTGCTGTGGGCCTGGGCGGCGAGGAGGTCCATGGTGTTGTCGATGACCTCGCGGAGCTCGAAGTCGGTGATTTCGAGGTCGAGTTTGCCGGCTTCGATCTTGGAGAAATCGAGGATGTCGTTGATGACGACGAGGAGGGATTCGCCGCTGATGCGGACGGTGCGGGCGAATTCGCGCTGCTCGTGGGTGAGGTCGGTCATGAGCAGGAGATCGGTCATGCCGATGACGCCGTTCATGGGGGTGCGAATTTCGTGGCTCATGTTGGCGAGGAATTCGCTTTTGAGGCGGTTGGCCTGCTCGGCGGCGACCATGGCGGACTGGAGGGCGATGTGGGCGCGCTGGCGCTCGGTGATGTCGCGGCTGAAGACGGCGACGCCGCTGATGGCGCCGTTGGTGAGGATGGGGTTGTAGGAGATTTCGTAGTAGCGCTCCTCGTCGGCGTATTGGTAGCGGCGCTCGACGATGAATTTTTCTCCGGCGAGCGCGCGGTCGTAGAGGGCCACGTCCTCGGCGCGCCAGCTTTCGGGGAGGAGTTCGATGACGTGGTCGCCGACCTTGACCCGGATGTTGAACATTTGCTCGAAGCCGTGGCTGAAGGTCGCGTTGAAGGTGATGAGGTGGTAGGTCGAGTCGATCGACCAGATGGCATCGTCGATGTTGTTGATGAGGGCGGAGAGGTTTTCCTCGGAGATGTGGAGCTCGGTTTCGAGTCGTTTGCGGTCGGTGATGTCTTCGACCATGCCCTCGAAATATTGGATTTCGCCGTCGGGACCGCGGACGGTGCGCGCGTTTTCGGAGATCCACATGGTGGAGCCGTCCTTGCGATAAATTTCGGCCTCGAAGCCCTGCACCTTGCCGTGCTCGGACATGACGCGGATGAACTCGGGACGGCGATTGCAATCGACATAGAGCTGGTTGTCGATGGCGGTGAGTCCCTTGATGAGGTCCTCGACGGAATCGTAGCCATACATTTTGGCGAGGGCCGGGTTGACGTTGAGATACTGGCCGGCGGGAGTGGTCTGGAAAATGCCTTCAATGGCATTTTCAAAAATGCTGCGATACATCTCCTCGGATTGGAATTGGCTCATAGATTGCCGAAGCTAATTAGTGATCACTTGATAGGCCTTGGAGTCTTATCGGTTTCAAGTTATTAAGACTTGAGAACGAATTAACCCTTGCGTAAGTCGAGGGTCAAGGGGAAGTCGGTCCGCGCGGGGGGCGCGGGGGGGACGAAGATGGGTCCGGGGGTGTGTCCGAAGGCGCGGAAGCGGGAGAGGCGGCGGCCTTCGGCCTCGTTGGAGTTGATGGGCATGGTGGTCCAGTTGCGTCCGCCGGGGCTGGAGACGTGGTAGACGCATCCGCCGAGGGATCGGCCCGTCCAGGTGTCGATGAGGTCGAAGGTGAGCGGGGCATCGACACCGATGGTGGGGTGGAGGGCTTCGGGTGGTTGCCACGCGCGGTAGCGAACCCCGGCGACGAATTCGCCTGCGGTGCCGGTGGAGTGGAGCGGGACGCGGCGGCCGTTGCAGGTGACGAGGTGGCGTCCCTCGATGGCGTTTTCGATTTTGACCTGGAGTTTTTCGACGGACGAATCGACGTAGCGGACGGTTCCTCCCGGCGTGCCTTCCTCGCCGAGGACGTGCCAGGGTTCGAGGGCGGTGCGGAGTTCGAGGTTGACGCCGTCGTAGTTGACTTCGCCCTGGACGGGGAAGCGGAATTCCATGTGGGGCGCAAACCATTCGGTCTTGAAGGGATAACCACCGCGCTTGAGGTCCTCGATGACGTCGTTGAAATCCTGCTCGCAGAAATGGGGCAGGAGAAAGCGGTCGTGCAGCTGTGTTCCCCACGGCACGGGATTGGATTTATAGGGCTTCTCCCAGAAACGGGCGACAGCGGCGCGGAGGAGGAGTTGCTGCGTGAGGCTCATGCGCGCGTGGGGTGGCATTTCGAAGCTGCGGAGTTCGAGGAGCCCGTGGCGGCCCGAAGCGCTGCCGGGATCGAAGAGTTTGTCGATGCAGAATTCGGCGCGGTGGGTGTTGCCGGTGACGTCGGTGAGGATGTTGCGGAAGATGCGGTCGACGAGCCAGGGGGGGACGTGGCTGTGGTCGGGCACCTGGTCGAAGGCCATCTGCAATTCGTAGAGGGCGTCGTTGCGCGCTTCGTCGATGCGCGGCATCTGGCTGGTGGGGCCGAGGAAGATGCCGGAGAAAAGATAGGAGAGCGAAGGATGATTCTGCCAGTAGCCGACCAGGCTGCGGAGGAGGTCGGGACGGCGCAGGAGCGGGCTTTCAGTGACGGTCGCGCCGCCGAGGACGATGTGGTTGCCGCCGCCGGTGCCGACGTGGCGTCCGTCGAGGAGGAATTTTTCCGCGCCGAGATCGCAGTGGCGGGCTTCCTCGTAGAGGACTTCGGTCATGTGGACCATTTCGGGCCAGCTGTTGGCGGGCTGGAGGTTGACCTCGATGACGCCGGGGTCGGGGGTGATTTTGAAATTCCGGATGCGGGGATCGGTGGGCGGCGTGTAGCCTTCCACGCGGACCGGCACGCCCATTTCGAAGGCGGTGTCCTCCACGGCGGCGACGAGGTCGAGATAGTCTTCGGCCTGCGCGGTGGGCGGCATGAAGACATGGAGGATGCCGTTGCGCGGTTCGGCGCAGATCGAGGTGCGGACGACGTTGGAGTCGGGCTGGCCGACGGGGACGGGGGGATAATCGCTGGTGCTGACGAGCTTGCCGTCGACCATGCGCTTGCTGCTGCGCTGGGAGGCAGGCGGCAGCGGCGGGCGGCGCTCGGTCGGGTCCTGCTCGACGATTTGCACGGCGTCGCTGGCCTTGGCCCAAGGGAGGGATTCGAGCGGGAGACGGTAGCCCATGGGCGAGTCGCCGGGGATGAGCATGAGGCGGTCGGTGCGCAGTTGCCACGTGGTTGATTTCCACGGTTGATCGGGGAGCCAGGTGGCGCGCAAGAGCGGCAGCGCATGGCCGACCACGGCATCGAGACCCTGGGCAAAAACTTTGGCGAGGCGCTTTCGGTCTTCTTCGGTTTTGATTTTGGAATCGAAGGCGGAGACGTTGTAAGGGAGGCGCGCTTCCTCGATGAGATAATGGTAAATGTCCTCGTAGCCGTCGCGGACATACTTGGGATCGACGTTCAGGCGGTCGGCGAGCTTGCGGAGGAAGTGGCCCGAGTCTTCGGAGGTGACCTTGTAATTGACGCCGGTTTCGGCGACGAGGTCTTCCCGGGTCCAGATCGGTTCGCCGTCCTTGCGCCAGTAACAGCCGTAGGCCCAGCGGGGGAGCGGTTCGCCGGGATACCATTTGCCCTGGCCGTAATGGAGGAGCGCGCCGGTGGAATAACGGTCGCGCAGGCGTTTGAGAAGTTTTTCTCCCTTGAGTTGCTTCTCGGGACTGAGCGCGGTGAAGTTCCATTCGAGGCCGTCGCGGTTGGTGGTGGAGACGAAGGTGGGTTCGCCGCCCATGGTGAGGCGGACGTCGAGGGCGCTGAGTTTTTCGTCAACCTGGCGACCGAGGGCTTCGATTTCGCGCCATTGGTGTTCCCGGTAGGGTAGGGTGACGCGCGGGGTTTCGACGACGCGCGCGACCGACATGTGGAAATCGAATTTGGTTTCGACGTCCTCGAGGTTGCCGCTGATGGGGGCTGCAGTCTCGGGATCGGAGGTGGCGGCGAGCGGGATGTGGCCTTCGCCGGTGAGAAGACCTGAGGTGGCATCGAGACCGACCCAGCCTGCGCCGGGGAGGTAGACTTCGGTCCAGGCGTGGAGATCGGTAAAGTCGGCGTCGGGACCGGCGGCGCCGCCATCGACGGGTTTGACGTCGGCGGTCAATTGGATGAGATAGCCGGAAACGAAGCGGGCCGCGAGGCCGAGCTGGCGGCAGACCTGGACGAGGAGCCAGGCCGAGTCGCGACACGAACCGCTTTTGAGCTTGAGCGTTTCCTCGACGGTCTGGACGCCGGGTTCGAGCCGGACGAGGTATTTGATTTCGTTATGGACGAGGCCGTTGAGGTCGACGAGAAAGTCGATGGTGTTGCGCTTGCTGCGGGGAATTTTGTGGAGGAGAGAGCGGAGGCCGGGGCCGAGGTTTTCGAGTTCGAGATAGGGCTTGAGCTCGTGCGCGAGGATGGCGTCGTAAGTGAAGGGAAACTCCTTGGCTCCATCCTCGACGAAGAAGTCGAAGGGGTTGATGGTGGCCATGTCGGCGGTGAGTTCGACCTCGACTTTGAATTCGTCGGTCTTCTCGGGGAAAACGAGGCGGGCCTGGAAGTTGCCCTGGGGATCCTGCTGCCAGTTGAGGAAATGGGTGTCGGGGGTGACCTTCAGCGTGTAATTGAGGATCGGGGTGCGGCAATGGACGGCGGGTCGAAGCCGGACGACTTGGGGGCCGAGCGAAATCGGTTTCGCATAGCGGTAGTGGGTGACGTGGGTAAGTGAGGCGTGAATAGACATAACGAAAAACGGATTGCGTCGAGAACAGCAGGAACTATCCCGTTCTTGCGGTAAAATGTCACGAATCGAGTTGGCCCTGAATGAAAGAGGGCCGCACGGATGCTTTCAGAAGGCGGAGATGACGGACGTCAGGGCCTCAAAGGGACGGCTCGCATGGCCCGCCTTTTATTTTAACAAATCGGCTAATTCAGCTCGGCGTTGGCGATTTCGGAGTCGGGGGCGGAGAGGCGCGTCAGGAGTTCCCTGCGCTGGGCGCGAATCGAGGTGAGCGCAACTTTTTCCTGCGGCCCAAGCCAGGCTTCGTTGAGGCGATGAAGCCATGTCTTCGTCTTGATGAGAAGGAGGCAATTCACGATGGCGAGGATGGAGGTGACGCTCATCATCAGCACGCCGCTGACGGGAAATCCGCTGGTCGCCTGGAGGGTGAAGAGTCCCTGGAAAAGAATCAAGAGCGCGATGGCCAGGTAGAGCATGGTGACCTGACGCTTGAGTTCCTGGTCGGCTTTTTTGAGGTATTCGGGTGAGCGCAGGATGTAGGTCTCGAGCTGCTGCTCGCGAATCGTGACGTCATGAAGTGTCTCTTCAGCGCTCATCGTTGTCGACTGGAGTACATCGCTTTATTAATTATGCGTCTGAGATACTAGTTTTAGCAAGCTTTGTTTGTTGACCTGGAAATCGACCTGATGGCGGGCGAGATCGACGCGGGCGACTTCGACCTGGATCGATTGCCCGGCGCGAAGGGTAATGCGGGTGCGTTGGCCGTGGAGTTCCAGGCGCTGGGGATGGAAGACGAAGAGGTCACCCTGGAGGCCTGAAAGGGGGACCATGCCTTGAATCACGAATTCGGGTAACTGGACGAGAAGGCCGGAGGAGCGGACTTCCTGAATCAAAGCCTGGAAGGAGGTACGTTTCGTAGCATGGGCCTGGCGGTCGAAGTATTCGAGCTTCTTGAGTTTGACCGATTCCTGTTCGGCCTCGGCGGCGGAGCGCTCGGTGTTGGAGAGATGGAGGGCGAGGCGGGCAAGGCTGTCATAGCTGGAGTCGGCTTGGTTACGGTCCTGGCTGAAGAGGACGCGATGGACGACGAGATCGGAATAGCGCCGGATGGGAGAGGTGAAATGCGTGTAGTTGAGCTTGGCGAGGCCGTAGTGGCCAAGCGGCTTGGGGCTGTACATGGCGCGCTTGAGCGATTTGAGGAGGCCGATTTTAACGACGCTTTCGCCCGGCTGGCCGCGGACGCGGTTGAGCAGTTTTTGAATTTCGCCGCGCTGGGTGAGGTCGCCGGAGGGAAAGCCCATCGACTTGGCCTGGGCGCGAAATTCCTGGAGGCGGTCAGGGTCGGGATTCTCGTGGATGCGGTAGAGGCCGGGCCGGTTGCGGCGCTTGAGTTCAAGCGCGACGACTTCGTTGGCCAGAAGCATGAATTCCTCGATGAGCTGGTGGGAGATGTCGTTCTCGTTTTTTTCGAGATGGGTGGGGATGCCGAGATCGTTGACGCGGACTTTGACTTCGGGGAAATCGAGATCGAGCGCGCCCTGGGCGAAGCGGCGTTTGCGCAGGACCTGGGCCATGTCGTTGAGGTCATGCAATTGGCGGGCGAGCGGCGTGGTGGGCGGCTTGCGGAGTTGGGTGAAGGCTTCCCGATAGGTAAAGCGCTTGGCGCTGTGGATGATTCCCTGCGCGAAGCGGAAGGACTTGGTTTCGCCGCGGCGGTCGAGCGTGACGATGGCGGTTTTGACCAGGCGATCGACGTTCGGCTGGAGCGAGCAGATGCCGTTGCTGAGTTTTTCCGGCAGCATGGGGATGACGCGGTCGACGAGATAAATGCTGTTGCCGCGGATGCGGGCCTCGAGGTCGAGAGCGGAGCCGGTGGGGACATAATGGGAGACGTCGGCGATGTGGATGAAAATCTCGAAGTCGCCATTGGGCAGGAGGCGATAGGAGAGCGCGTCGTCGAAGTCCTTCGCGTCGTCGGGGTCGATGGTCAGGGTGAAGATTTGGCGGAAGTCCTCGCGGCGGGCGATTTCGGCGGGCGGGATGAGCGCCGAGATGGCGGCGGCTTCCTGCTCGACGCTTTCGGGAAAGGAGGTGGGGAGATCGTGCTTGCGGATGATGGAAATGAGATCGACGCCGGGCGCGTCGGGCGCGCCGAGCACTTCGGTGATGACGCCTTCCGGGGGCTTGCGGCGGTCGGGCCACTCCTTCAATTCGACGACGACTTTTTGTCCCAGCGGCGGTTCGCCGGTGGGCGCGGGCACGGAGATGTCGTAGGGAATCCGCGTTTCATCGGGCACGACGTAAAAGAACATCGGCGTTTTGCGCAGCGTGCCGACGAGCTGGCGGCGTTTGCGCTGGAGGACTTTGACCACTTCGCCGCGCAGACGACTGTCGCGTTGGCGGCCGCCGCGTTGTTCCTTGATGCGGGACAGGACGAGATCGCCGTGAAAGGCCGTGGCGGTGTCTTCGCCCGCGATGTAGAAATCGGGCTCGGCGGGATCGAGGGGGACGAGAAAACCAAAGCCGCGCTCGTTCATTTGCAGGCGACCGACGCAATAACCGAGACGCCTCGGCAGGACGTAGAGACTGTGGCGGACCTGCATGATGCGCCCGGCCTTTTCCTCCTCCGCGAGGAAGGTGGCGAAGGTGGCGGCGTCCTCCGGCGGGACGCGGAGTTTGCGGGCGAGCGCCTTTTCGTCGAGCGGCTGGTAGTTGGAATCGGCCAGGAAGGGGACGAGGGCCTCGCGCCAATGGAGGGGAGCAGGGGCTTTGTTTTCGCGAGGCAGTTCGCGGCGCGGCAGGAGAGGGGGACGGGAACCCGCGGGTTTCGGAAGCGGCGGAGGCTGCCGGGAGACTGACTTCGCCGGGGGCGCGGGCTTGGGTGCGTGACGGGCGGAGTTGGGCCGCCAGTCGTTGGCCCCGTCGTTTTTGCGAGGGGGTTGCGTTTGGGCCTGGGGTTTGTTGGGTTGGGAATGGCGGCTCTGCCGCGACTTTTTCATCTGGATTAAATGGAGTGGTGGTATTACCGCACGCGGTAATGAGGTTGTCGAGTGATACGGAATTCGATCCGTAACCGGACCTCAAACGCAGTTACCTGCAACGCAGGCGGCGGTGCATCCCGCCGGTGTGAAAATGACTGCTGGATGGCGAACCTCGAAAACGAGAAGGCTCAAGCAAACATCTTAAAACTGGAAGTATTGTAGAACGAACCGGGAATTTTGTCAATCTCAGGCGGAGAGGGGTAGTGGTACAGTTTGATTAGGTTGCTTTGTATTTTTTGACGATTTCCTCAACAGTTTTTGAAGTCCACTCTGCAATTTGCAGGTCCAGCTTTCCGACCCTTGCCTCAAACCTTTCGTCGTAAGGGAAGAGATAATGTCTCTTGGCTTTTAAGATTGTCAAGTGGGCGCTCCGAACTTTCTCCGCTGCACGGAATATCTTCTGTGTTGTGCATTCTGCAAGAGGGGAGCGTAGCTCACTCAAAAGCTCCTTCTCGTGTTTCTTCAAGCGTTCCAGCGGTTTAAACGGCCCTCCGCGCGGGATGTATCCTGACATCGCGCTTAGGATACGATCTAAAGCATCAGTCAAGCAAGGCAATCACTTCCTCCAAGCTCCAAACGTGATCGGCAAGGCCCGCGTCCATCGCGGGAATCAGCGTAGCGGATGCTTCACAAAGAAATCCCAGATCCGGTCGGTGGCGTGGAAGGGATCGAGCGTGGGGCCGCAAATAATGTGCGGCAGCGGCTCAACCGTGCCGGGCCAGTGATGACCGTTGCCCTCGATGGTGGTGAAGAGAATTTCCGACTCGTCGCGGCCCGGCCCGTAGCGCTCGATGCGCACGCCGTTTTCGTCGCTGACGATCCGAGGTTGGGGCGGGCAGCCGTCGAGTTTCGCCCAGGTGTCGACTGATTCCTGCACCGGTGGCACCGTGTGGGTATTGCCCCAGGGCAACTTGACCGTGCCGCCATTGTAGGGAATAAGAGGGTCGGCGGTCCCGGTGAGATAATAGACGGGCAGGGGCCGCGCGAGGGTCTCGACCCGGGCGAAGCTTTGCGAGGAAATCGGCGCGATGGCGGCGATGCGATCTGAAAAGTGAGAGCCGAGGGTGAAGGTCAGGCCCGCGCCGTTGGAGAAGCCGGTGACGTAAACGCGGCGCGGATCGATGGGCAGCGCGGTCTGGAGTTTGTCCAGAAGTTCCTCGAAAAAGTGGACATCGTTGACGCCGCTCACCGGCAGCCCGGCCCGTTGATCGCGCCAGACGTGGGGATTAAGAATAAAGCTGGCCGGGGCGTCGGGGCGCACGGGCAATCCTTGCGGGAAAGCGGCAAAGAAATTTTCCGCGTCGGCTTTTTCCATCCAGCCGTAAGTCCGGGCCGCCTGCTCCGCTGTTCCGCCCGCGCCGTGAAAGAAGAAGACAATGGGGAGTGGTTTGCCCGGCTTGAATCCCTTGGGCGTCACGAAAAGGAACGTGCGGTCGCGGTCGTCGATGCGGATGGAAACGCGGTGCCTGCCGGGTTCGAGAAGTTGTTTCAGGTCGGTCACAGGGGGGAAGTTGCCGTCCACGAGCGAGCCTAAAAGCATTCGTGTGAGCGCAAGAGGCAGGAGCAGCAGGCAGGCCAGAATGAAAAGGAATCGGCGCACACAGATCCAGACGCAAATAAACTGCGGAGGTTACATTCGCGGTAATTGATCCTGGGAACGTTTTTCAAAAATAAAGTGAATCAAGACGGGCAAAAAGCAGAGGGCGAGCAGCGGCTTGAACCAGCGGTCGGTCAGGTCGTGGATGCTGAAGGCGCCGATTTTTGGAAAGGCGTCGCAGGCAAACCCGAGCGCCATGAAACCGAGGAACAGACTGAGCCATTTGCGTCCAGGCCACGGCGCGTAAAACAAGGCGAGGCTGGCGACAAAGGGGCCGAGAAAAACATAGGAACACGTTTCGGTGCGGGGATTAAAAAGCATGAGATAATCGGCGCTGAGCGCGCCCACCGTCCACGCGGCTTCGAGGCGGCTCAGGCGGCGGAGGGCCATTGCGCCAAGCCCGAGGTAGATCAAGGCGAAGAGGAGACGCGCGATGGTTTTCAGCGCATTGGGCGCGTCGTAATCGGCATGGGAGAGGAGTGCGGCAAGGTCGCTGTATTTCGGTTCGTCGCCCCTGGAGGCCCAGACGAGCGTTTGGAAGCAGCGGACATATTCGTGGGCCACGAAGGCTGGATTCCAGTGGAGAAAGGGGAGGGCGAGGACGAGGAGAAGTCCGGCGGCGAGGCGAGGAATGAGCTGCCAATAAAGCGCGGCGAAGAGAAGGAGGGGCACCACGGCGAGCGGTTTGAGCGCGACGGCCAGGCAAATCCACGCGGCGGCGGCGGTCCAGCGCGCGGAGGCGATTTCGGCGGCGGTGAGGACAATGAGCGCGGCGAGGGGGAGATCGAATTGAGCGTTTCTTAAGCTGGCGAAGGAACTCGGCACGGCAAGAAGGACGAGGATCAGGAATGAATTCCCGGGCGGGGTAAGTTTCCGGGAAAGAAAAAAGGCGTTCAATCGCATCAGTGAGTAGGCGAAAAGCCCGAACGTCGTGGCGCGCCAAAGAATTTCCCCAGCCAGGAAAGGGAGCGCATTGAAAGGGGTGAAGAGGAAGGCCGCCTGCGGGAAGTAGAGAAATCCGGCATGGGCGTTCAGGCTGTAGGGATCCTCACCGGCCCACCATTGCGTGGTGGCTTGCCGGTAGGTCGGCATCGTCGTGTGCTTGAGGGGGGATCGCACCACGTCTGCGTTGATGACTAAAAAAATGAGGAGCAAAAATCCCCACGCGCACCATCGTGGCCACGGTTTTTTTTGAAGAGATGGCGTCGTCATGCGGAAGGGTCGGCGTCGATCCAGGTCACGAGATCGGCCAGGGACGTGCGGCCATCATGATGCCAGGTCAGGGGTGGAAACTGCATGCGGTCCGCCGCGCAAAAACGGGTAACGCCCAGGCTGAGAAAGATGTTTTCCAGACGCGCGGGCAGGCGACCCGCAACACCTACGGTTGAGATTCGGCCAGCCACGGAAGCGAGCGCGGTTTGCACACGAGACGGGGCGACTTGACGCAGGTAGATGACACCGTGAAGAGGTGAAGGCTGGAAGGCGGGATCGGGGTCATGAATCAACGTCCAGCCGAGGTGATTTTTCGGCGGTAGCCAAAGGCGATGACCGAGGGCGTGGGCCACATCGCGCGCTTCGGTGATCCGGGCCGCGACGGAAAGCGGACGCGCAGGCTTTTTCTTCAACCCGCGCCACTGCGCTTCGAGGGCGTTTGCCAGCTTGCGGCCCAGCGCATCGAAATCGGTTGCGGGCGGGACGTAGATCGCCTGGGGCGAGAGGCATCCGAGTTGGTCGTAGGTGAGGACATCGAGGGCGCAGGCGCGGGCCTGCCGGTTCGTGAGTTGGTTCGGATCATTCAGCCAAAGCAGGCTGAGCGCGTGGCCGTGCGCGATAAATTTTTGGTCCCAGCATAACTGTTGGTGGATCGAATCCATCGCGGCGTCGGAGCCAAATGCGATGACCGCATCGGCGCGGCGAAGGAGCCCGGTATCGAGGGTGCGATGGGTTTCCACGAGGTTGCGCAAAGGCGCGGGCAGGCTGCGGATGAAGGCGAGAATTTCGTTTCGAGCAGTTGAGTCGTCGCGATGGCCGGGGAGCTTCACCACGTTCCGGGAGCCGAGCAACAAACCATGCGCGAGGCTGGTCCAGGCGGAGACGGCGAGATTTCCCGCGCAGATATGATAGATGATTTTCGGGGCGCGGGCGCGAATGCGAACGCCGTTGCGAACGATCCATTTATCAAGGGCGTCAATGTCCCCTAACTGATCGCGAAGCAGGCGCTGCAATTCCGTGCGCGGGAAAAGGCGCGGATGGGCGCGGGCGAGAAGATCGAGGCGCTGGCGGGTGGTCATGGGGTGGGAGATAAGTTGCGCGCCTGGATGTCTTCGGCGCTGAGGGAACAACCGCGCGGTTCGGTGCGCGGGAGGCGTCCGATAAGCCGGAAACCTTGCGCGGTGCGTTCGGCCAGGTCGAGCGTTTGCAGGGCCAGGACTGAATCAGTGTTGGCGAGATCGAACCAGCGCACGAGCCCCTGCTTGCCCACGCCGACCTCGCGGCCCGTGGCGGGATCGCAAACCAAAACGCGGGCCCAGGGCGGAGTGTGGTGGAGGCCGCTGGTGCCACGCGCGTAGGCCTGGCTGGAAAGCTCACTCATGCCGTATTCGTTCCAAATGGCGTGATCGCGCACGGAAAAAATCCGGGCCAATTGCGCGTAGAGTTCGCTTTTGGAAACTTCGCGGCTGCGGCCCTTGAAGCCGCCGGTTTCAAGCAGCCAGCTTCCGCGGGGCAGGCGCAACGGAGGGAGACCGGCCCAGGCATCGAGGAGGTGAACGAAACTAAACGCCGTGCCGCAAATCGCCACGGGTTGGCGCGCCTGGATTTGCGTCGTGAGTATTTCGCGCAGTTTCGTAAATTCAAAATGGCCGTTGCGCACCCAGAATTGCGGGCGCGGGGAAATTTGACGGCGGGCTTTTTGCCAGAAGCCGAACATGGCGCTGAGCGAGGAATAGGAGGCTTCCGTCGGCGAGGGTGTTAAAAAATGAAGGTCAACATCGTGGGCGAAGAGTTGCGCCCGCCGCGCGCCCTCGACCGCAACCGCGCGGTAGATGTCCGTCTTGAGCAGATGTTGCCGGCCCGGTTGTCCGGTCGTGGTGCCACTGGTGACATAGATGGCGGCAGGAGGCTCGGAATCATGGGCGTAGAGGAGGGTCTGTTTGAAGAGCTGCTGCGGAACAGCGGGGATGTCGCGCCAGGAGGTTAGTTTTTCCGGCGTGACCCCGTGGGCGAGACAGAGCCGGCGATAGGCCGGGACCTGCGCGAACTGCCAGTGGAAGAGATCGCGGGCGAGTTCATTCCATTTGGCCTCGTTGACCGGGCCGAGAAGTTGCCTGACCCAATCCCGGCGCACCGGGGGCTGGGCGAAATCGCGGGGAAGAGGCATGGGCGGAAGAAAATAACGGGCAAGCGCAGGGAATGGAAGACTGATTGCCAGCCGATTTGGTTGGGGTATGGTGAGCGCTTATGGATTCTGAATTTGATCAATACAAGCTCCGGGCGCAGAGGCTCGAGGATGAAGATGAGGACGAGGGCCGCGACAAAAGAGGGAAGAAGGAAAAGGAGCCCAAGTCCAAGCTGGAGGAGAAATTTCTTGAGACGAGGACGATTCTTCTTTTTGGCGAGATCAGCCAAAAAGCGGCGCGTGAGTTTTGCGAGAAGCTCATTCTCCTTTCCTCGCTTAATGACAATGACATCAAGGTCATCATCAACTCGCAGGGCGGCCACGTTGAGGCGGGCGACACGATCCACGACATGCTCACCTTCGTGAAGCCGAGGGTCAAAATTCTCGGAACCGGCTGGGTGGCCAGTGCCGGGGCGCTGATTTATGTGGCGGTGCCAACCCAAGACCGTTACTCGCTGCCGAATACACGCTTTATGCTGCACCAACCGAGCGGCGGCGTGGGCGGCCAGGCGAGCGACATCAGCATCGAGGCGCAGGAAATCCTGAAAATGCGCGACCGGCTCAACAAGATCTTTTCCGTTCAGACCGGCCAGCCGGTGGAAAGAATCGAGAAGGACACCGACCGTAATTTCTGGATGAGCGCGGATGAGGCAAAACAGTACGGCTTGGTGGGTAAAGTTATCACCTCTCAGGCTGACTTTTAGTCGGTGCCCGGTCGGCTTTGAGAGTGGGAAGTGACTTGTATCTACCCTGGAAAAGGATAAGGTATAAGAAATGCTTCTTTCACTTATGCTCGTTTACCGCCCATGGGTCAGGCTTGGTTTGCTCGGCATTTGCCTGGCCGGGTTGAGCCTATTTCCGGCCTCCGCTTTGGAAAAAGGCGGCATGCCGGACCTGAGCCAGGAGGAGCAGACGTGTCTTCCGACTTCGACGGCCAACCTGATCATCTGGTTTGGACATCACGGTTATCCGAAGCTGATTTTAAGCGGGGACACGGAAGACGACCGGGAGCTGCATACCGTGCATGCGCTCATGGCCGCGACCGATGCCAGTTACCAGATCGGCACGCGGACGGATGCGATCACCTACGGCATTAAGAAATACATCCACGATGCCGGGTATGGTTGCGATGTTGAGTACCGGGGACTCGATTGGACCAAGGCGAGAGAGCAGGACATCGTCGAGGATGACGACGGAGCGAAGTACAGGTCGGAAATGACAACCCCCGCGCCTTTTACCGAGGATTGGCTCCGGCAAAACGATGATCCCAACAAGGGCTTCATCCTGCTTCTTGCCTACTGCAAGTTCGATTCGACTCGCAACACTTTTTCCGATGCCATCAATGCGGGCCATGCGGTGACTCTCGTCAATGCGGAACCCAACATGATCCTGGTGCATGATCCCGCGCATTACAGTGACGAGCCGGGCCGCAAGATTCTCACGCCCACTCCGCTGACCGGCGGGGTTTTCCAGTTGCCGGGATATAGTGCGCCCGTGGCGGGTCTTTTGCTGCTGAGCGGATCCGAGTTGGAATCGCCTCCCGACTCGGGAGTCATGCTCACCGGGGCGGTCTGCATCACCATGCATCCGGCCAGCGAAGGCTCGAAGATCCTGGGCAGTCCGCCCGGCTCGCCGAATGGCACGGTCGGAGGGGTAACCGGCAACACCGGCGCCCCCCCCTCCGCGCCCGCAGCTCCGGCTTCGGCACCGAGTTCGACCAGCTCGAGTTGGGCGATGTGGTTGTTTGATTTGATTTTTAGCAAGTAGTACTCGATCCAGATGTCTCTTTTGGCCTTGGCGTTTCCGAGTGGTGCCGTTTACATGGGCGCAACATGAGTTCTTTATCTGAAGGGAAATCGAAAGTTAAAAAGGCCGTCATTCTCGCGGCCGGGAAGGGGACCCGCATGGGCGATCTCACCGCGAACCTACCGAAGCCGATGGTCCAGGTCGAGGGCAAGCCGGTGCTGGAACACATCGTCGAGGGTTTGCGCGACGAGGCGAAGATCACCGAATTTTTTATCATCACGGGCTGGTGCGGAAAGGTGATCCGCGATCATTTCGGCGACGGCAAGCGCTGGAACGTGCGCATTACCTACGGCGAGCAGGTGGTGCAGGATGGCACGGGCAAGGCGCCCGAACTGGCGAGGGAGTGGGTGGGCGAAGACGGCTTTCTGCTGACTTACGGGGATATTCTGCTGCGTCCGCCGACCGACTACGCGCTGTTGGTCGAGGCGTACAACGAGTCGGGGGTGATTGCGGTCAAGGACGGCGAAGACCTGACCAAGGGTGGCGCGGTGGTGCTCGATCGGGAGGGCTTCATGATCGATCTCGTGGAGAAAGGCGGATCGGGTCAGGTCCCGGCGAACGCCTATTACAATGCGGGTATTTATCTGCTGCCGCCGTTGATTTTCAAATACACGGCCAGGCTGGAGAAATCGCCGCGCGGCGAATATGAATTTACCGATGCGTTGAAAGCCCTGGTCAAGGAGGGGGCGCGTTTGCGGGGCGTGACGTTGCGCCGCGCCTGGGCCGACGTGCGCGATCCTTCGGTGCTGGCGGAGTTGAACAAACCCCAAGCAAATGCGATCCGCCGACCCTCCGGGTCGGGCTCTGGTTGAGGCGGATACCGGTGGTTGTCACCACCGGCTAAGTTCCGTGAGCCCTCCGGGATCAGAGACCACGAAACGGCTACAACATTTGAAAATGCCCTACGCGGCGAGGGGCTGCGCCTGCTCGGGGCGCTGGCAAAGGGCGCGAAATCTTTCGCCCGTCTTTATTTCGAAGCCGAGACCGGGTTTGAGAATCTGAGCGGGGAAGGAGGAGGAGACGATGCTGCGGATATGGTCGGGCGATTTGAGATGCCACAGGGCGAGCGCCTGGACAAGGATGTTGCCAATTGCGGCGGCATCGACCGGGCCGACGATGACGGGCAGGCCGGTCGCATCGGCGGTGAGCTGGTTGAGGAGCTCGTTCTCGGCGCCGCGTCCGACAATATGCAGGACCTCGATGGCGCAACCGGTAAGGGCTTCCAGTTGGCGCAAAGTCCCGGCATGAGCAAGCGCGAGGCTTTCGAGGATGACGCGGATAAATTCACCGGGCTGGACGGGCGCGGGCTGACCGGTTTCGCGGCAATAAGCGGCGATGGTTTCGGGGAGGTTGTCTGTTTCGCGGAAGACGGGGTCCTCGGGCGCGATGTGGGCGCGAGCGTGGCCATTCTGGGCGGCCATGCGGTAGAGTTGGGAGTCCGTGTAGTTCTGGCCAGCCGCGGCCCAGGCGCGGCGGCATTCCTGGACGAGGCCGAGTCCCGCGCCGTTTTTGAGGAAATGGATGGAGCCGCCGAGGCCGACTTCGTTGGTGAAGCCCTCCTCGCAAGCCTGGCTGCTCATGATGGGGGAAGTTCGTTCGATGCCGAATTGCGAGTGGAGGTCGGAATGGAGGTAGGCCCATTGCTGTTCGCTCCTGGCGGGAATGGCGGCGATCGCGGCGGCCTTGTCATGCGAGCAGGTGGCGACGACGCGCGTATTAAGGAGGGCGGGATGGCGGCGCAATTCGTCGACGACCGGCCCGAAGGCGGTGCCGCTCGGGACGAGTCGGGGCAGAATCGAGCCGGGGAGATCGAGTGCCGCGATGAGCTTGGGCGACCAGGCGTGGGTCTTGGGATTGTAGAGTTGTGTCGTGCTGGCCAGCGATTCCTCGCACGCCGCCACGCCGGAAAAGCGGGTGTTGAGGTAGTCCGCAATGGGCAGAAAGCGCTCCGCGCGCTGGAAAAGAGTGGGGTCGGCCACGTGGGAGGCTTCGATCTGGAAGAGGGTGTGGAGCGGCATGAGGGGAATTCCCGTCTCCGCATAGATCGTGGCGAGCGGCAGCTTTTTCAGGAGACGCTGGGTGGCCTTTTTGCATTGTCCGTTGCCTCCGCGCGAAGGGAATTGCAGGGGCCGGTCTTTGCCGTCCATGAGGACGTAATCGCCATCCCAGGAGTTGGTGCTGAGGCCGGAAATGGGCAGGTCGAGCAGCGCGGCTTTCTCGATGCCGGCGAAGATTTCCTTTTCCAGCGAAAACAAGTCCCAGCACATAAGCCCTTTGACCGTTTGCGTTTTGATGGGAAAAGAGTGGATTTCCTGCAGGGTCAGTTGTCCCTTGGTGAGGCTGCCGAGGATGATCCGTCCCTTTTCAAGGCCGAGGTCGCACGCGAGATAGTAGGTGGTATTCATGGTTAAATGGCTCTATTGGAAAAGAATTTTGGACTCAGGTGAAGACGGTCAGCTTGCTGACGGGGTTTGGACATTGGGAACAAAGGAGAGGAAAAGGTCTCCCTGAACCGTTGCGTAGAAGAAACGTCAACGTGTTTGCAACTTTCAAGCTTTCAGGATACAAATCCGGGCTAGGGGAGTCAATCGTTAAATGGCATGGTCGGGAGCTTGTATTATTTCGCTTTGAATCAATGGCCCGGGTTTTGGAGGCGCTCGATGGCGCTTCTGGCTGCCGCATAATCGGGCTTAAGCTCCAACGCTTTTTGAAGTTGCTGCAACGCTTCTGGGGTTTTGCCCTCCTGTAAAAGCGCGATGCCGAGGTTATAGCGGATTTCGGGGTCGTCCGGGCTGAGGCGGGCGGCTTGGGTGAACTGATCGGTCGCCTCGGTGGTCCGGTCCATTTGGCCGAGAGCGATGCCGAAATTGTAGTGGGCGTCGGGGTAATCGGGATCGATGGCAACGGCGCGCTGACCCTCCTCAATCGCATCCGCCAAACGGCCCGTCTCGATGTAGGCATCGGTCAGGTTGGTGTGGGCCTCGACGTCGTCGGGCAGAAGAGCGATGACCAACCGATACTGCTCAATGGCCTGGTCGATTTGTCCACTTTGCATCAAAGCGGTGCCCAGCTGGTAATGGGCCAGGGGATCATCGGGTCGCAGGGCGAGGGCCACTTGATAGACGGCAATGGCGTCGGGGATGCGTCCGAGTTCCATGAGTGAAGTGCCCCAATTGACATAAGCGAGCGATTGCCCGGGTTGCACTTTTAAGCCGAGGCGGATCCACTGGATGGCTTCCTCAGGTTGACCATGACCGGCCAGGGTGACGGCGAGATTGTTGTAGCCGAGGCTGCTCTGGGGATTCAGGCGAAGATTATCCCTCCACAAGACAACGCTTTTTTGAAAGAGCTTCGCGTAGGAATGACTTTGCCAAGCCATGGCCAGGACGACGAGGGCGACGAGGGCAGAAATGAAAAACCGCTTGTGGGCATACCGGTCGTAAAGATTACTAACGGCGGCGGCGACCAGCCCGGCCAAGCCGATCATCGGCAAGTAGACCAAATGATCCGCGACCCAGGTGTAGCGCATCCAGGTCATCCGGATGAATCCGAGCACGGGGACAAGATTGATCAGGAAGAAGAGAAAGCCGAAGAGCGTGTTCCGCGACCAGGCGGTGCGCCGGGTGACGAGCCAAACCAGAAGCAGGGCGAGCAGCAGCAGGAAGAATAGCTCCCACGGCCTCTCCGCCTGAACATCCCAGCGGAAATAGACGACGGTGAGGTTGGCCGGCCAGAAGCATTTCGAGAGGTAAAAAGCGACGGACAGTCCGGCGCATAAAAGCCGCGAGAGGGGATCGAGCGAGACGATTGGGTCCTGGCCGGGCGGGACAGTCTGTTGCAAAAACATCGTCACCACGCCGATGACCAGGGAGATGCCAAAAAAGATCGCGCTCCGTTTCCAATCGACCAGCCGGACGCGGCCATGATGCCACCAGGCGTAAAGCAGGATGATGACCGGAAACATCACCACCGACGACTTGCTCAACATCGCGGCGATAAAGGCAGCCACCGACCGGAGGTAGGAGATGCGATCTCCGTGGCGGTCGTAATGAAGGTAGGCCAGCATGGCCATCAGCAGCAGGGGGAGGGAGAGGGTGTTCTTGAGCTCGCAGATCCAGGCCACCGACTCGACGGTGAGCGGATGCACCACGAAAAGAAGTCCGCCCAGCCAGGCCAGGCGGACGCCAAGTCTCGCCAGAAGCCGCCAGAGCAGCAGGGCGCTCAGGATGTGGAGGACGACGTTCGTCAGGTGATAGCCGAGCGTGTTTTTTCCCCAGAGATGCCATTGGAACCACTGGACGGTATCCTTCAGCGGAAAATAATCGGGGCCCAGTGGCGCAAACCAGATTTTCCACAAGCCGGTGGCGCGGTGGACGGAGGCATTCATGAGAACGGCCTGGATGTCGTCGAAGAGCCATTCACCCCGGAGGGCCGGAGAGAAGGCCCAAAAACCGAGAAGAACGATGAGGCCGGTCTGGACGATTCTCATTACTGGCCTCGATCATGCATCGGGTGAGGTGGATAGATCACGGCAACGACGATTAAAGAGTGTCAGGATGGAAGAGAAGATCAAATTTGAAAAGATGAGGGTGGTGGCCAAAAATAGTTACAACATTTTCAGGGTCGATTTTATCACCGACAAGCGCCGGGGGCCGTGTGTAAGGTGGGAGAATGGCTACTTCTTTTTTCATATCGTCGTCGCTTCGTTTGGCGATGGCGGCAGGATTCGTCGGCGTGGTTATCGGTTTTCCGGTTCAGGCGGCTACCTTAAGCCAGCCGGTTGCGCCGGTCCGTCCGGTGACAGATACCTATTTTGGCACGCCGGTGGTCGATCCCTACCGCTGGATGGAGAACCTGAAATCGCCCGAGGTCCAGAGCTGGATGAAGGCCCAGAATGATTACACGCGTGATTACCTGGACAAGCTTCCTGAACGCGATGCGCTCATCAAACGGGTCGAGTCGCTGGACAATGCGTCCGTGCGCGTGGGCGGGGTGCAGCTTTGCGGTTCCCGTTATTTTTACTTCAAGCTGACGCCGAAGGACCAGACGCCCCTGCTCTATGCGCGCGATGGGTTGTCGGGTGAGGAGCGGTTGCTGGCCGATCCGCAGGTGCTCGGCGGGGGCAAGGGACGCTTCACCATCAGTGAGTTCTATCCTTCGCCGGATGGCAAGCTCGTGGCGGTGGAAATCGCGGCGGGCGGTTCCGAAGAGGGCGTGATTCGCATCATCAACGCGGCCAACGGGCATTCGCTGGCCGATACGATTGATCGCATTTGGGGCGCGTCGGTCAGTTGGGACCCGGGCGACAAGTTCTTTTATTATACGCGGCTGCAAAAGCTCGGGCCGAATGATTCCCCGCTGAACAAGGAGTTGGATGAGTCGTCCTACCTGCATCACGTGGGGGACAACCCGGACAAGGATGTCGTGGTGCTCAGCCGCAAGACGGCGCCCGCGCTGGGGATGGTTCCCACCGATTCAGCTTATGTCTCGATCACGCCCGGCTCGCCTTATGTGCTCGGGTTGGTGAGTCATGGCGTGAAGAACGAACTGACGCTCGCCGTTGCCCCGGCGGATGCGGCGGCGAAGGGCGCACCGGTATGGACGAAATTCGTCGATGTCGATGATGACGTCACGGGCGGCGCGGTGATGGGCCATGAGATGTGGTTGCAGAGTCACAAGGATGCACCGCGGTTCAAGGTGCTGCATCTCGATCTCGATCATCCTGACATCACCAAGGCGGATGTGGCGCTGCCGCCGTCGGATTTGGTCGTGCAGGGCATCAGTACGGCGAAGGATGGCGTTTACGTCGAAGCAGAGCAGGGGGGGATCAGTCACTTGCTGAGAATTCCTTTCAATCCTTTCAAGGTGCTAACCCCGGCAAAAACAACTCCCGTCAGTGAGGTGGCGCTCCCCTTCTCCGGTTCGATTGAAGGATTCTCCACGGATATTCAACATGATGGCGCGTTGATGCGGCTCGCGGGCTGGACGGAAGCTCCGCAATGGTATGCCTACAGTCCGTCCGCAGACAAGTTGACCAATATCCATCTGGAACCGCTGAACCCGACCGATTTTTCGGGAATAACATCAGTCGAAGTCACCGCGCCCGGTGCCGATGGGACGCCGGTGCCGCTTTCCATTATTTACAAGAAGGACCTGAAGATGGACGGACAAAATCCGTGCCTGATGGAAGGCTACGGCTCTTACGGGATCAGTCTCGATCCGAATTTCGATGCGACCCGGCTGGCTCTTCTGGAAAAAGGAATTGTCATCGCCTACGCGCATGTTCGCGGTGGTGGGGAGAATGGCGAAGACTGGCATCTGGCCGGGCAAAAGCTGACCAAGCAAAACACGATCAGCGATTTCATCGCCTGCGCGGAGTATCTGAACAAGCAGGGATATACGTCACCGGCAAAACTGGCGGGACGCGGCACCAGCGCGGGCGGCATTACGATTGGCGGGGCGCTGACCCAGCGGCCCGATCTCTTTACGCTCTGCATCGTCAATGTCGGTGTGGAAGATACCCTGCGGATGGAAGCGGGGCCGAATGGCGCGGTCAACACGCCCGAGTTTGGCTCGGTCAAGGATGCCGATGGTTTCAAGGCGCTTGAGGCGATGGATGCCTATCAACACGTCAAGGACGGTACCGCCTATCCGGCGGTGCTGCTTATAACGGGAGCTAACGATCCGCGGGTCGATCCATGGCAGCTCTTCAAGATGACGGCGCGGTTGCAGGCGGCGAGTTCGAGCAAAAATCCCATTCTGCTGCGCATCGATTATGACGCGGGCCACGGCATGGGTTCGTCGAAGACGCAGCGGGACCTCATCACGGCGGACCAGGCGGCGTTGCTTCTCGCGCGGGCGGCGCTGGTGCCGACGAAATAGAATTCCCGCATTTTGATTCGATTTTGCCGCTTTATCGGAATTAATTATTACTCTGAAAATGGGCCATAAATGACAAATCAATGGCGTTTTAATGGCATTCCGGTGTCGATTTCGGAGATGAAAAATTTGATTGTGAAGAGGGCTTGAACTTTTTACTCAGCTAGCGACGGTATGAGTGCAAATCGCGCTGCTCACAGCGGCGATTCCTTCCGCCATCCACCACCATGTCCCCAGCCGCACGCGCCGAGTCTTTTTGGAGAGCCTTTCGCAAGGATGCGACGTCGGCCAAACTTCTTCCCGGACTGATCACGTCGTCGGTTGTGGCGATAATGACGGTGGTCATGAGCGTCTCGTTTGTCGCGCTCATTTTCGTCAACCCCATCTCCGGTTTTGTCAGCGAGGGAACCAGCCTGATGTTGCTGATGGCGGCGATCCTCGGGATTTTCATGGCCCTCTTCAGCTCCTATGCGGGCATGATCGCCATTCCGCAGGATCGTGTCGCGCCGATTGTGGCGCTGATGGCCTCAGTGATCATCCATGAAATGCCGGGAGCCTCGCCTGAGCAAATGGGAATAACCGTTTTGGCCGCGATCGCCACCAGCACGGTCATCGTCGGACTGGTTCTATTCCTTCTGGGCGTCTACCGGCTCGGCAACGTCGTTCGCTTCACGCCTTATCCCGTCATAGGCGGATTCCTGGCCGGATCAGGTTGGCTTCTGTTGACGGGCTCGTTTCGCGTGGTAAGCGGCGAGACTTTTTCTTTTCTGAATCTCCGGGAAATGATGGGGTCAGGCGAAATCGCGGCCTGGATACCGTGCGCCATTTTCGGGACGGTTGGCTATCTCGCCGTGAGGCTTACCCGACATTACCTGACTTTGCCGCTGCTCGTGTTTTGCTCCATGGTCGCCTTTTATGCCTGGCTGGGATTGAGTCACCACACGCTGGATGCCGCCCGGGATAGCGGCTGGATTCTCGGTGCACCGCCCAATGCGGGAGTGAAGCAAATGCATGTCTTCCCTTCGCTTTACCGGGCCGATTGGGTCATTGTCTTCAGCCAATACGCGAGCTTTGTCGCGCTTCTTCTCACGAGCATCGTTTCCATCCTGCTCAACACGTCGGCGCTTGAACTGGCCGCCGACGAGGAGATCGATCTGAATCAGGAACTGAGAGCGGCCGGAATGGCGAATGTGGTGGGCGGTTTTTCCGGGGGAATGGTCGGGTTTCAATCGTTGAGCCTCTCTTCGCTGGCGCTGGGCATGGGCGTGAGGAGTCGTCTCGTCGGTCTGATCTCGGCGGGCGCGTGTCTTCTCCTGCTTTGGCTCGGCACCGATATGCTCAACTACATCCCCAAGTTTGTCCTCGGGGGCATCCTGTTTTACGCTGGTCTTTCCTTTCTGACGGAGTGGGTGTTCGACGCCTATTTCCGGATGATCAGGGAGGACTACTTTCTCGTCGTCCTCATCCTGGTGGTCGTGGCGGTGTGGGGTTACATCCAGGGTGTCGGAACGGGCATCATTATCGCCACCGTGCTATTCGTGCTCAAATACAGCACCGTCAATGTCATCAGCAATACGCTTTCGGGAGACAGCCACCATAGCTCGGTCGACCGCTCGCCGAGCGAGGCGCGGCTGCTCGACGACCGGGGAGGACAGATTCATATCATGCGGCTCAAGGGTTTCATTTTTTTTGGCAGCGCCGACCATCTCCTGAACACGATCCGGGAGCGGCTGAACGACAAGGGCGTTCCCGGCCTGGCCTATGTCATTCTTGATTTCCAGCATGTGAGCGGCCTGGATACCTCGGGCATCATCAGCATGTCGAAGCTCGCGCGTCTGGCGAGGAAATCGCGCTTTACCATCCTTGCCGCCTCGGTTCCGGTGGAGATTCAAAACAGTTTTCGCAACGCCGGGTTGCTGGAAGAAGGTCCGGGCCAGGTGCGGATTTTTCGTGATCGCGATTTCAGCATCGAGTGGTGTGAAAATGAAATCCTGAAAAAGGAGATGGTGGACGATCGGAAGGAAGTCAGGAGCCTTCCGCAAATCCTCAATGATTTTCATCCGTGGCGGACGGACACCAAAGTCCTGCTGAAGTATTTGGAACGGCTCGAGGTGGGCAAAAATCATTATCTTATCCTGCAAGGCGATCCCTCCAGGGATCTTTACTTCATCGAGTCGGGGAAGGTCCGGGTGGTGGTCGAACTTGACAATGGCCGTCCCATGCGTGTTCGCACCATGGAATCAGGCACGGTGGTCGGAGAGATTGGCCTCTACCTGGGCCAACCGCGGCTTGCTTCCGTCGTGACGGAGGAACCGTGCGTGGTTTATCGACTGAGCGCTGAAGCGCTCCAAAGAATGCAGGATGAAAATCCCTCCCTGGCCTCGTCGTTTCACGAACTGATGGTTCGCGTCCTGGCCGAGCGAGTCACCCAACAAAACCGGACCCTGCGCGCCCTGGTCGAATGAGTCGTCCGGCGCGCGGGGAGAATGTGCCATGAACTCAACTGCCACCCAGTACATCACGGTGCTCGATCTGCCTTTTTTTGACGTGCAGGTGAGCGACACGGCGCTCGGCTCAGAAGTGGCGCGGCTATTTGAGGAAAATCCATCGCTGCCCGGCATCGTGGTCATGCATGAGGACCAGTATTTCGGGATGGTCTGCCGCAACCAATTCTTCCAGCGGCTGGGACGTCCCTTCGGCATCGAAATCTACACGCCGCGCCCCATCACCGTTTTTGTCGAAAGCGCGGCGGTTGAGCCGGTGTCGCTTCGTCCGGAGACGACGATCCAAAATGCCATCATTCTCTGCCTGGCGCGGCCCATCGAATTTGTCTACGACCCGTTCGTCATCGCGATGAAGGACCAGCCGCCCCGCGTGATCGATTTTCTGGCCTTGATCCTGAAACAAACCGAACTGCTGACCGCCGCGCAGATCGAGGCCCATGCGCAAAGGGCGGCGGCCGTTTCCGCGAGCAACGCCAAGAGTGATTTCCTGGCCAACATGAGTCATGAATTACGCACACCGCTCACCGCCATCATCGGTTACTCCGAGATTTTGATCGAGGACGTCAAGAGCGGCCAGTTAAGTGAATCGGTCCGCCGACTGGAGAGCATCGCCAAGGCGGGCGTGCATCTGCTGGAAATGATCAACGGCATTCTCGACCTGGCCAAGATCGAGGCGCGCAAGATGGATCTCTTCATCACCACCTTTTCGCTTACTGATTTGATTTCCGAAATCACCGCCATCGCCCAACCCCTGATGAAAAAGAATGACAACGAATTTAGCGTGATCTCCGACCAGGCCGTGGTGGAAATGCGCAGTGACGAGGCGAAGCTCAGGCAGTGTCTCACCAACCTTCTGGGCAACGCGGCCAAATTCACCAGCAAGGGACGGGTGAATCTCACGGTCCGGAAAGAGGACGGCGACTGGGTGGTCTTCGAGGTGTCGGATACGGGTATAGGCATGGACGAAATCCAGTTGAGCCGCGTCTTTGAATCGTTCCAGCAAGGCGATTCCTCGATCTCACGCCGCTTCGGCGGCACCGGGCTCGGGTTAAGCCTGACGAAGCAATATGGTGAAATGCTGGGTGGCCATCTTGGGGTCCAAAGCGTCCTGAATCAGGGAACGACTTTTACGATGAAAGTTCCGATGCGCGTGAAAGAGCACGGACGCAACTTTTAAGCACAATTAAGCTCGATCGAAAAAGGGAGTCAACAAAGCGGATGTTGTGGTATTAAAAGTTCCACCTTGGTTATGAAACGCATTTTATTTGTCGAAGACGATGACATGAGTCGCGACGTTATCTCGACCCGCTTGTTGCGGAGCGGATTCGATGTCGTGCTGGCCGAGGACGGACTGAAAGCGATCGAGATTTTAAAAACCCGGGCTTTCGATCTCATCATTCTCGACATGAGCATGCCCGGCCTGACAGGTTGGGAAACGGCGACAAAACTCAAGGCTTCCCCCGCCACCGCCACGATTCCCATTCTGGCGCTCTCGGCCCACGCGATGAGCATGGACAGAAAAAGGGCGCTCGACGCCGGTTGTGGCGATTTTGATAGCAAGCCGGTCCATCTGCCGAGGCTCCTGGCCAAGATCGAGGGCTTGCTGGGCTGTGCCGAAGGTCAGGCCGCCGGAAAGTAGCGGGATTGGCGAAGGATGGCTACCCGACATGGATTCGAACCATGATAAGATCGAAAAGAGTAATTTGCAAAATCGCCTCTTGTCAGAGGAGAAAATAGCCTTTTTCTAAAATCGGCGTTCATGAATGGAGTTGCACCATAATGAACAAATGGTGTAACGTCTGTAACGCATGAAAACCAAGACGCCGCTAGAGTTTCCCTTGGAAGTAAAAAGGGGCAGCACCATCGTGAAGATTTACCGCACGGTGGATCGAGGCCGGGACCGATTCACCGTCAGCTATCACGAAGGCACACGCCGCACCCTGAAACAATTTGCAGACCTGGACGATGCGAGGAAAGAGGCTGGAATTGTCGCCGCTAAATTGAATGCTGGCCAAGGAAGCGCCTTGGAACTGACTGGCAAGGATCGTGACGCGTACCTTCACGCCCTCGACAAGCTCAAGGCTCTCAAAATCGGCTTGGTTCCCGCCATTGATGAGTACATCGAGGCAAAAAAGTGGGATGTACCGTTGGCCACCGCCGCCCGCGCCTATCACGACAGCCATGCGGCCACAATCGTCACCAAGACCGTGCAGGAGGTCGTAGACGAGCTTTTAGCGACCAAGCGTACCGATGGTGCGAGCAATGCCTACATGAGCGACCTACACGTTAAATTGAACCGGTTTGCCCGCGACTTTAAGACGAATATAAGCGAGGTAACGACAAAGGACATCGACACTTGGCTGCGCGAATTGAAGTTATCAGGCCGGAGCCGGAACCATTTTCGCAGCACCATCGTGCTACTCTTCAATTTTTGCAAGGCTAACGGCTATCTGGACCGCGACCGCGCCCACGCTGCCGAGCACACTTCTGTTGTTCGAAAGAAACTCAAGCCTATCGAGATTTACTCTCCTGAGGACTTCGCCAAGCTTCTCGCCGTCGCCGACGACAGCACGCTTCCGCGCCTCGTGTTCGGAGGACTCTGCGGATTGCGGCCCACCGAGGCCAAGCTCATCCAATGGCAGGACGTAATATGGGAAAGTAAGTCGATTCGGATTAGTGCCGACATCGCCAAAACCCGCACGCGCCGACTCGCTCCGCTCACCGATGCCGCCGCGTCTTGGCTTCTCAAATGGAAGACAGCCAAAGGCCCGGCCATCTCCGGCGAAATTAACGACCGCATGGGTGCTCTCTGCGAAAAGTGCGGAGTGAAATGGAAGAAGAACGCCCTCCGGCATTCGTTCATCACATACAGGCTCGCCATCGTGAAGGACTTCACGCGGGTAGCGTTCGAGGCTGGAAATAGTCCGCAGATTATCCGCTCAAATTACGATGCCGTGGCGCAAGAATCCGAGGGCAAGGCGTGGTTTAATCTCATGCCAGAGCAAGCCGAGAACGTGATTCAAATAGCGAAAGGCAAGTGATGGCTTCCGTTCACCTACAGCGCGGCAAGTGGTACGGCGCATTTACCGATGCCTACGGTAAACGTCATTTTCAATCGACCGGAAAAACAGACAAGGCCGAGGCCCAGCGTATTTGTGAAGAGTGGGAAGGCATGGCCAAAAAGGGAGAGACACCGCCGCGCATACGCGAGGACAAGTCTTTTTCAATGAAGCTAGGCCGGGCGAAAATTGGCGCGACGGGAGCTACATTCCCAAAGGACATTACCTACGAGGAACTGCTAGACGTACTCGTGAAGGTGGATTCGTTGATTTCACCCGACTCGCAAAAATTCCACATCGGCGATTATGTTTTCCGGTTGAAAAGCGAGATAGACAAACCGATTCACGAAACAAAAAAGAAGGCTCTAAAGCGAGTCCTAAAAGACTTCCTGGCCCGCGTCGATCAGAGAAACATAAACAATAATGCCAGCGCCCTGACCGCCGTATGGACGGTTGACGTTGAAAAATGCGTTCAAGTTGCGAAACGGATACCGCCCTCGCTTCGCCGAGACCGTCTATCGTGGGAATATCATTTCATCGTTTCCGATCTTGAGACGGATCAAAACCTCATGTCTGAATGGCTGGAAAAGGCCGAAAGAGACGAGCTTTCGGTAAAGCAGTTAACGGACGCGATCCGTGGCAAAGGTCGGCTCCCCAAATAAAACGTCTCCTTGCATAACAGAGCCGTAAGCGTGGCGGTTGGCTTTCTAGATATGCCGCAATGCGTTGATTTACATTTGATTGCATAGGTCGGATAAGGCGCATCCGTTATGCAATCTGGTCGAGTTGACATTCATGCATGAGGAATGGTCAACAATCACGAGCATTCATCGGCGTTGCTCACCGAACGCGAGGCGGCGGCGTTCCTACACGTCACCCCCCGTGGTCTTATCAATTGGAGGAATTCTGGCCGCGTTCCACATCTGCGATTGGGCCGCGCCGTGAGGTATCGGCGCGAGTCTCTTATCTCTATGTTGGAAAGGTTGGAAAAAGGGGGCAATTAAGATGCCACCGCCAAAAAAAGAGGCCGCGCTGTCACACGCGACCTCGAACCAAGACTCTAACACCGCCGTAACTCTACAGCACCCCGGCATCACGATCAAAGAATACGCTTGGAGCGTTTCGGTGCACCCCAAGACCGTCGCGAAATGGATTAGGACGGGAAAACTTAACGTGCTTCGGCTCCCGTCTGGCCGCGTGCGCATCATTTTGGAGGCGATCAAATGAGCGGCGAATTATTTCCTGAGATCGTCGCCCGCCTGCAATCTATCGGCATCAAGCACGAATGGAGACAGGCCGAACATGACATCAAGGTTGCCTGCCCGGTCTGTCACGAAGGCGTCATGCTCATAGCAGAATCGAAGCCCTGGCACTATTGCCCGCACCCAACTTGTGAAAGCTGGCTTTGGTCATTCTCAGATATTTTGACCGCGCTCGCAGAGGAGACAAAAAAGCCATGAGCGACGTTCCCTACAGCATGGAAGCCGAGATATCCATTCTCGGCAACTTTATCGAATCGCCCGCGCTATTCGCCAAGCATGGCAAGGAGCTTTCGCCGGATGACTTTTTCGCGCCCGGCCCGCGTAACGTATTTGGCGTTCTCTGCAAGATCGTTCATCGTGGCGAGGTCATCCGGTTAGAGACCGTCGCCCCGCTTATCGAAAAAGAGGACTTCGACACGCTGGCGGACGCAATCGCAAAGTGCCGGAAGCAGGAGGTTGATTTTGCTCGCGACATGCAGACGGTCTTGCGTGATTCGGCCCGCCGTCAGCGCCTAGCGGACATCAAAAGCGAGCAGGAGCGGATTATAGCCGATCCAACGTTCGAGGTGCCGACGCTAAGGCCGGGTAAGTCGCGTTTGACGTTTCGCCGCGTCTCGGATTTATCGGCAATGACGTTTGACGAGTCTGACAAATACCTCGGGGATAGAATGCTCGCCGCCGGGCTGAACAGCGTCATGGCCGGTCCCGCAGGTATTGGCAAAAGCCGCCTGTTAATTCAGATGGCTCTATGCTGCATTACGGGCAGGGACTTCCTCGGGATGCCCACTTTCGCAAAGGGCAAGCGATGGCTCATTCTGCAAAACGAGAACAGTAACCGCCGCTTGCAACAGGACATCATGGCGATGGTGAAGGCTTTCGGCGTGAGCAACGCTGATATTGCGCTCATCGAAGACAATCTCATCGTTCACACCCTGGAGGATGACCGCGACAGTTGCACACGGTTGGAAGATCCGAGCGAGGCGCGGGATTTAGATTTAGCCATTCAGGACTACAAGCCAGCCGTGACCGTATTCGACCCGCTGAATACGTTTACAGCTCTCGACCTTAATTCAGATATGGTCATGCGCGAAATATCGTCCCAAATCAGCCGTATGGTTAAGAAGGGCGATCCGAGCCGGATTCCCCTCCTGCTTCACCATTCGCTTACTGGAAAGTCAGGAGCCGCTAAAGCTGTGGGCTGGGATAAATCCAGCTTCGCCCGCAATTCCAAGGTACTAGTCGCATGGTGCCGGTCTCAATTCAATATCGCCCCGCGCGATGCAGATGACGAGACGCTACTCCTGATGAGTTGCGGCAAGTGTAGCGATGGAAAGCCTTTTGACACGATGGGACTGCGGTACAACCCGGCCACCGGCCTTTACTCCGTTGACCATGACTTCAACCTGGCCGAATGGCTGGAGGAAATGAATTCGTCAACGACGAAAAAGAATCAGCCTACATGCAAGGCGGAAACAGTTAAGGAACTGTTGACGCCGGAACCATTGTCCAAGGCCGCACTCGTTAAGGCCATCGAGGACGAAAGTGGTTGTAAAAAGACTCGGGCTTACGAGGTGATTGAACAGGCTCAATCACGCAGACTAATCCGGTTCGACCGATTCACAAGGAAGCTACATGCAGCCTAAGTTTCCGCTCTTTTTCCGGTCATTTTCCACCCCGGAAAGCCAGTGGAATTCCGGTTTCCGCTCTCCCCTTATAGGGGAGCGGAAGCGGAAAGATTCCACATACGGAAATCTATACAGTCGGACGGCCATGTCCTCAAATGCTCCCATAGAGAATTAGCGGTATATAGAACTCCATATTAATATAACGCCATGTCGACCCTCTTGAATCGCCCCCAGCTCGCAGGCCGCGCCGAAGTATGCGACGCGACTATCTGCAAGCTTGTCCGCAACGGCAGTATTCGTCCCGATGCCCTCGACGCAAAAGGCCGCTGGCTTTTTTCAGAGAACCGCGTTGCCGAGGTTCAATCCAAAATCCGGCGCAAGCCCGCCATTATTCTATGATAACAATTTCCAGCTCCATGGAGACACTAGGCGAAGTGACGGCCTGTTCTAGGGTCATTAATCCGCACGCGGGCGGAGACTGTAATCGCCACCGCGACTCTTTCAACTACGCCAATTTAACCACCAACCGAAAGGAACCACTTGATTACCGATGTTACTGAATTACCGGACGGGCAGCTTGCCGTCCGCACGTTTTGCCTGGCATTCAGCCCGGGCGCAACACTCCACAAGTTCGACTCTAGCGGCCCATTAACCTCGACCCGGCCACAATTCCCAGCACCGATGCAGGACGGCAAGGCGATGTTCGGCCCGACGCCGCAGGCTGACTTATGCGCGGGTGACGACAAGTACGCGACGGTTTATTCTATAGCCCGGAGCGCCGGAATCACAGACCACGGCTTCATTTTGGATAGTATCCGAAATGGACTCGTAAAACCCGATGTCACCTTGTCCGGTCACAAGGCATTTAAGGTTGGCGACAGCGCCAACAAAGCAGCGGCGACACTGAAGGCGGCGCACCAAAAGCACCTCGCCGCCTCAACCATTCCGCAAAACCGCAAGCCGACAGTTTACCCCAGCAATCGAAACCTCGACAAAACCAGCAACCAAAAATGAAAATTCCTTTCCTTCCCACTCCCCGCGATGAGTACGACAAGCTCAACAGGGAAATCACCAATCTCGACAAGTACCTGGAGCCAATCACCGCCGAAAGGATTGCCCGCGAGAGCGAGCTGGCCAAAGCAAGAGGCGTCTTCATGTCCTCGCCATCGCGGGAAAATCTCACTAAGTGGGAACTCGCGCGGAGCCGAGCTGTCGGTACGAAAACCACCGACTTTAGGATCGAGAATTTTTCGCATTTGCAAACCATCGGCAACGATATCGAGCACGAGGTGAACACTTGGAGGCAAAGTCTAAAATCATCTCCAAAGGCGATGCAGATTTACATGCGCTGCTTACAGGAAATCGCCGCTAACATTCGGAAGGCTGTTGCAGCGAAACGCGAGGAAATTTACGAAAAGCTACGTGGCGTCGGCGCTGCCGTGGACATCGACCAAGTTGCACCGCTGCCCTTGTGGACTGGCCGTGCGAATCACCTACACAATCTCGTCGCACAACTCGAAGTGAAGATCGCATCGCCTGCGGTTCTCATGCGTGAAAGTTTGGTTGATGAAGCCCGCGCTGCAATCGAAGCGAATCATTTGACAGACCCGGCACCGACGCCGATTAAGCCGCCCCAGCAACAGGCTTGGCCACCCGGCACGACGCTCGAACAGGCTGGCTTGCCGCCGGAAGCGCCAACACCGCCGCCGCCTTCGTTGACCGTGCCAATATCGTTGACGCCGTTGCAGCCCACCATCCATGACAAGTCTTACCTTGCTGCCCTGGAAGCCCAAGCGGAAGCGCAACGGCTGGCAGACCTCGCCAAACTACAGCCGGTGGAGGCGTGAGGGGGTCCCCCCCCCCCTCGAATTTTGGGTAACTAATATCTTTGGATGGGCTATGGGGCATACTTGGGTCGGGGGAAGTCGGTTTGAGCCTTCGCGAACCAAGAAATGTCTTCCTCACATACCGAACGGAATTTTCAGAGGTAACTTAGCATGAAATTTAACGCGAAGCGAGCGAGGGAGGCGGGCAAGCGCAGCGGAGCGGCCCGAAAGCAGGCATCCGTCATCGTTGAAGGCTTGGCGAACGCCGCCGCGCGAGTCGATCTATCCGTAGAAGCCCTCAGCGCCGCACGCAAGGCGGGCTGCAACGCGTTCAAGCCGGGCAACAGAGTAAACGTCCCAGAGTTGGAATCGTGGTTGCTCGAAAACGGCGACATCGTGAACGACGGCGAAAGCCTCAACGCTATCCGCCGCCGCAATATCCTCGCCAAGATTCAAGCCGAGAAAATCGCGCACGATGAGCTTTTCGCGAAGTTCGTTCCCGCCGCCGAAGTAGCCGAGGCCAGCCGCCGGTGCAGTGATGCGTGCGCCACCGTCGCCAAGGAAGTGCTACCGGACACCATCCGCCACATTTACATCAAGGAAGCGACGGGCGCATTCCGGCGAATCGAAAAGGAGATGGGCAGCAAGACCCCGAATCAAACACCGGTCCCACTTGAGATTAAAGAGCCGTCCGAATCGAGCACACTGGACGATCTTCGCGCCGTTCTCCTGAGCTGGAAAACGAAACTGTTGGAGTTAAAAAACGCCATCGGCAACGGGGAGATGGTTGAGCAGGCAACGCTCGGTGAAATGATTGCCAAAGCTTTGAACCAAGCCGTTTCCATTGCGCGGAAGCATCTCGACACCGGCGCTTGGAATGCCCTGTGCATCGCCACCAAGGAAGCCTTTGCGCGTGCGTTGAACCCTACCCCCTTAAACGCATGAGAAAAAAAAGAATGACCAAAGGCCAGCGCCACGCGCTGATAATGCTCGCCCAGGTTCTCAGCGACTTCTTTGCAAAGCTAGAGGCGGAAGGCTGACATGGACTTCGACGGCATGACGCACGCCGACAGATTAACGAGTACCGAGACAGCGCGGGCTTACCGCACTGGCCTTGGATAAGTTAGAAAGCAACTGAGGATTCAGTTGGCGTAACGCTTACATTCGGCGGCGCTTGTGACGGTGGTGGAAATAAAATGACGTTCATTTCGTAAGATGCGAGTTGTGTATTCCCGAACTTTAAGCGAAACGTCAGGGCTCCTGCATTCGGAACTACCAAGCCCTGCATACTCGCGAAGGTCTTGGTTCGAAGCTTGTCTCCAAACTGCACGCTCATCGGAAACTGCATGAGCAATGTATTATTCAACTCAATTTGGAGTTGGAAGGTTGGGGCGTTGGAGTCCTCGTGTTCGCGAGAGAGGAAACCGACAATAATAATTGGCGCAATCACGATTGGAAATCCAATCGCGCTAGCATCCTCTAAAATGTTGAAAACAGAAACCGCCTGCGTTTCAGCATCGATGGATTTTCCTTGAGCAACCAAAAAGAGGCTTGTTTTGTACATGTAATTACCTTTCAAGAATAATAGTCTTATTAAAACTGGCCCCGCTTGGCAGGATCGTTGCAAATTGAGTAATAATATTCTGATTTGCTAAGTTAAAATCCTTTTTGGAAGCATCGTTGTGCGCCATCGACAAGAGCCTGCCCCACCAGAGATCATCGGTCGATGTATCACGCAGGGCTTCCACGGCGGCGACATTAACTAATGACGCAAGGCAGAGAGCAAGCCGCGAGAAAAATAGCGCTTCGTCTCCTTGGGCTTTTTCGAGTATTGCTTCGACATCTTTTAAAGTGGCGTCCTTTATGCCGGGCCGAGATACTAACAACTGCCGCGTATGCTTATAGAGATATGCCGGTGTATTCGAAAATACGAATATGGCATACATCTGCTCTAGTTCATCGTGAGACAAGGTCGTCATAATCACATTATCCGGTAATATTCGGAGCCTGAATATTCGTAAGGCCCATAAGTGGCCCTGTGGATTACCTCACAATAAGCTGACCATTTACTCAAAACAAGGGGAATTCCGTAGTCCTGTGGTCCCGGCAATTCCACAACTATTGCTGAGTGGGAGTAATCACCATTCTCCTTGTCCCTATAAATAAGAACGTCGCCGAGCATTATGTCATTTTCACTAACCTTTACGTATCCATCATCCCTGAGAATTTTACCAAGTTCTGAGGCATCGTCTATCCAAGTTCTTCGAGATGCAAAAACTAAGCCGTGACAGTTATAAAAGCACAATTCGCCTGTACGTTTTATCACCTGAGGATATTTCGTTTTGAAATAACCAAATTGAGACCTCGTATACGGAGAGGCTTCGTGGATGCACGCGTTAATGATGTCTGCTCCTGATCGCGTCTGAAGTTGAAGGGTCTCCGGAGGCACGCCCTGTTTGTAAATGGCATCAGCCCACAGTCAACACTTTGCTCTACAACAAAAACAATTGGCTCGAAAAGGGTTGCCAGCACACCGGAGGGGCGCAGCATTCGGACATGGAAAAATTTACTGTCGTAACTACCACGGCAACCGAAACGGTGCACGCAGACACGTTTGATTATCCGACCTCTGGGGATGGATGGGTTCGCTTCGTCGATAAGGATAACAATCAAGTTCTTCACGCGTTTAACGCTCAGCACGTGATCTCGATTACCCAGACTGACAAGGTTCTCGCACTTTTCACGGCGGGTAAAATCAAGATGTGAGACTGCACAATCATTGAAATAGTCACTTCGCCTGAGCCATCCTGAGCGGGAGGCGGTATCAGTTGAAAGCTTTGTTAATGTCCTCATCGGACGGGGCGAGCTTTTCGTCGTTCTCACATGGGTCTAGAACGCGCCGCCCTCATGCGCGGCCCACAGGAAAATAAGGACGGGCACGAGGATTACGAGGACGAAGCCAAGCAAGGCTCTGCGAGGTGCGACTATCATGCCGTTATTCTGGCGTTGCCGTAGCAGCAAGTCGAGCCGCCGCTATCGTCGGTAGAGTCTCCCTTTGAAAGCTGTCGCCTATAGCGCGTGGAGTCGGTAGGGTGCGGCGCATGGAGATATTCGGCTTCATCCTCTGGATTTTCTTCTGCTTGATGGTGTCAAGGTACGCCGTTGGCAAGGGCCATTCCAGCGTGTTAGCGTTCTTGTGCGCTCTTTTCCTTTCCCCGATCATCGGCTTCATATTGGTAGCCCTGTCCAAGCCAAACCAAGACGCCCTCGAGGCCCGCATGCTCCGATCTGGTGAGAGTAAAAGGTGTCCTTACTGTGCGGAGATGATTAAGCGTATGGCCAGCACATGCCGATATTGCGGGAAGGATTTACCGGAAGGTGGCAGTACAATTCGGAAGGCCCCGCCGATTCGCCGATCCTGAGCGCGGGGCGGCCATGTTTTAGGCCGGAGCGTGTAACGTTTTAGTAACGCAATCGCGTTTTGGAGCCTTTGAAACCGCCGTTTACATCTGAAAAGAGATGGCTACCCGACATGGATTCGAACCATGAATACGACGTGTAGTCAAAAATCGTGGTTTAGAGTGGTTCTATCAGAGGGAAAGTGGTTGGCAATTTTATGGTGTGAGGTACACTAGGTGACACCTTATGGCGTCACTTTTTGAACATCCTCGCAGCAAGTTTTTCTTCGTACAGTTTCGTGGCACCGACGGGAAAGTGCACCGCAAAAGTCTCAAGATAGAACGGGGTACGACTCAGGCGCGTCGAGAGGCCCTGAAGGAAGTCGCGGAGATAACGGCGAGGGAATTGAGCCGATCCACGTTCAACGACGCTTCGCGCTGGGAGGCCTGGGTAATAGGTTTTCTGGAGATGCATTACAAGGGGCGGGACAAAACGCTCATCAAATATCGATCCTGTTGGGAGAAAGTGCACAAGTTCCTGATCGAACAAGGCATTCGGTATCCGGCCCAGGTCAAATACAGTTTGGCCGAGAAATACATGAGGTGGCGTATGGCTGATGGCGCACACCATAACACGGCACGACTTGACCTTGTGCTGTTCAGCATGGTGATGAAACAGGCTGTCCGACTTGAGTTCGCGCAGGGCAACCCTTTCGCTCAACTTGGTATTGAACGGGTTGAACCAAAGGAAAAAGCCGAGCTTACCGATGCCGACATTGATGTGATTCGTGAAGCTTTGAAAAAGAAGCCTGAATGGATGCAGCTTGCCTTCGAGATCGCCCTTCAAACTGGATGCCGTCTCAGCGACACCAGCATTTACATGAAGGACATTGACCTCGAACGCCGCACGATCACGTTTCAAAAACCCAAGGGCGGTAAGAAGAGAGCGTTTACCATCAAGTTCTCGGTCAATCTCCTGCCTCTATTTGAAAAACTCAAGGGCGATAGCCGGGAGAAGACTTTGGAGCTTCCGCAAAAGAATTACTCCTACCCTGAGATCAACACAAATAACTTCAGTCGGTTTTTCAAGTCGTTGCACAAAGAGGAGAAATTATCCGACCCCAGCATTACTTTTCACAGCACGCGGGTGACTTTCATTACCCGACATGCGCGGGCTCGGACAGATGAGCGCATTGTCAAAAAGCTGGTTAACCACAGCTCTACACTAGTGCACCAAATCTACTCACGGCTGAAGGCCGAGGATGCGACCGATAGGGAACTTGAGATTGGCCTGCCTGCGCCCATTGCTCCACCCAATCAACCGCCTTCTTCAGTGGAATCTTCCCGGCAATTAATGGAAGCCCCTGCACCTTCCATGAACGCCACTGCGAGTAACCGTAACCCGAAGCGACGGAAAGCTCCTTTAGAGACAGGGCAAGTCCATTCTGTGCTTTCCACATGACCTCATCACGGTCTTGGGTCGAGAGTTGCTTATCCATGCAATTCCTCCCAGGAAAGTGGGCATACATTAGACGCATTGGCCGCGCTTGAACGCGCGTGGTCCTTAAGTAGGAGGAGTCTAGTCGAAACCTTAGTTGTCTCGAAAGCGTCCTTTGGCATGAGACGATCCTCTCAAACTGGAAACCGCTAAATTGTATCTGCTGAAACTATTTTGGTACAATTCCTCTTACTGATCTCTGCAAAACAGGCTGACGCGCTCTTCGCCTGAGAGAGGTTCCCGTTCAATCATAAGCTTGGACCTGAAATAAGTGAAACGCCTTACCGCGAACGAACGTTGGCTTAACACCGCCACTGATGCTATTGAAAAAGCCCGTTTGACTGCGAGCTGATGGCTCAAGGCCGTTTTTGGCCGCAAGGGTTAATCTCCGATCATCAGCTTACCTAGATCGGGTATGACCGAATGACCGCCGCCGGTATCTAGTTCGAAAATGTACAATGAGAATCTAAAGCTACTGACCTCTACCTAACAAACTGACGCTGATTTCCGGTCGAAAAGCCGCTAGAAGTGCAGGTCGTAGCTCATCTGGAACATCGGGTTGGCACCGAGCGGCTGCCGGGCCTTGGCGGTGTCGTGGATGGTCAGCGCGTAGACGTAATCCATGTTGAAGCCATAAAAGCTCAGCTCGGCACCGCCGCCGGTGGCGAGGGTTGTGCGGTCGTCGTAGCCCGCCGGTGCGCCCATCCATACGGCATCGAAGATGGCGACGGGACGTAGCTCCAAGTTCTTTTCGCTTTGAGTGAAGTAATGGACCTGGTTCTCATTTTGGAAACTGTCGTCTCCCAGCCCGGCATCAGGATCGAGCAAGGCCTTCGCGATGGCATTGCCCGTCCCACGAGTGAAGATGGGGACGAACAAACCGACGGGTACGGCGGCATAGGCATTAATACTTCCATAGGAAGTCGCCCCGGTCAGGGTCCCGGAGCCACTGGGATAAACGCCGAGTTTGCCGTAACCAAAGCTGTGGAGCACCGGCCCGGGAATGCCCAGCGAGGTGGTCCCGGCCGTATTGCCGCCATAGATGCGCAGGGCGCCGGGCGACTCACCCACGATCCCACCACCGCTCAATAGAAGGTCGTACTGCACCAACTCTTGCTTGGACCACGGGCACTCGATATCGCCGGTGTATTCAGCCGAGGCCGCCGCCGGCGCAAAGTTGTCGCCTGCCTGCGTGCTGTGATCTCCTTCGAGCCACTGGCCGAAGGTCATGCTGTTTAGCCAAGTGGCGGACGAATAGAGCGTGCTGGTCTCGGTAAATTGAGCGGTCCCGCGATAATCTTCCGTATCAACGAAGCTCTTGCCGGTTGCATCGTTTCTCTGCTCGTTGAAGCTGAAGTTCAAATTTCCGGTGCATTTAAACTGCGGAATGAACTCGGTCGTACTGCCGGACGCCTTAACCTGGCCCTGCTGAGTCCAGAGCGTGTTGACACCCTGCGGCATGCGACTGAGCATGTAACTCGGATTCACGTTGAAGGAGCTGGCCGACCAGGAAGGTTCGAGGGTAAAATCGTAATAAGGCCTGTTGATATAACCATCGCCACTGACGGTGATGGATTTGGGCAAGAGGTCGTTGTTGCTTCGGCGCGTAAACTTGATATTATCTCCGATTTCCATGCCGGTATTGTCGGTCGAGTATTTCGGTGGCAGCCCAAGATTTGAAAACTTGTAGGGGAAGCCGCCGGAGTTTGATGACGATGTATCCACAGACACGGACTTCATATCAGCCATGTCCTTGGCGTCGTCCGCAGCCGCCGACGTATCGGTATCTTTGTAGGGAGCTGGCAGAGAACCTGCGCCCGAGAGTTTCAGGGGAGTCGTGGAACCAAAAAGGGAGGTCGAAATAAAATCGGCCAGGGACTGAAAATCGGCGTCGGGTACGACGGACGTAATTGATGTGATGTTCCCGTTTTTTTGGGGAATACCGGCATATTCCATCGTATAGACAATCCCGGTCGGGTTGCCGTACTTATCGAACTTCGGATAGCTCTTCCAAAGAAATGCCGCGGCGCCCGCTTCACCTGCGCTTGCGTTGGAGGCATTGCTGTTGGCCGCGTAGTACGCCAGGACCCAGCGGGCTGCCGTGTCGTATATATCGGTCTTTGGATCGTAGTTGTCGTTTTGGGCGAGGTAGATGGCATCAAGATTGGGATCGGAGGCATCCCTGCCATGCTCGGTAATGAAAGGACTGTAGGGGTTGTTCGTAAAAGGCGGCTTATCGAGGTCGAGCGTCGCACAAAGGATTCTCGTTGATGGTGAGAATTCTTGGGTCGGAGGACTGGGCGGGGGCTTCTGGGCAACCTCCGGGGTATTGAGAATGGCGTTTCTGATATCCGGTGGTGGCGTCGCAGCCAGGGCTTGAGCCGAGATGAAGGCTCTCGAGGAGTTGGCCTCACCAAGCAGCGTGGAAGGACTTTCGTTGAGAGCCCTGATCTGCGCTTGCACCTGATTTTTGTGCAGGGCTTTTTGGATAGCGTTGTTTACGGCTTGGGTGAGGTTTGGGGAAAAAAACCAGCCGCCGCCCTCGGCTATCTGCGTCAGGTCTTTCATTTTCCCCGTTCCCTTCCCCGGTTTCGCCGGTTGCGGGTACGGGTTGACGTCCTGGAATATCGCTATAGAGGAACCCGCATCAAACAATTCGTTATTGGAATCCCGGGAACCGCCCGGATTCGTATGCATCTTGTCCCTGTTCGGACGGATCAGGATGAACTTCAGCTTGTAACTCGTCAGCTTGTTCAGGTCCACCTTGTGACGTTCTGTGATGACCAGAGAATCGGGAGCGAAAAGCTTCGTTTTGTCCGGGTCAAACTTAAATGATCCGACGAAGAGCAACACGGCGACGTCCGGCTCGAAGAGCTCGGGCTTTGGAAAGTTGCCACCTTTCGGTGCAGCATTCCCTGCGATGAGATTTCCTCCGTATAGAAAAAGCAAACTGGCCAACAACGACACAGAGACCCGCAACCCATTTGTCATAATTCTCCTCCTAATTTGATATTGTTCCGCATATATAAATCGGCTGGAAAAACGCATGTTATCTGGTTAACAGATGATGAGAGCTACGGGTTGCCATCACCCGTGAATAATTCAGCTGAAGGAGGCACCTGTAGAGTTGGCAGCAGTGCGTTAATAAGAATAGGAATCTCGTGCTGAAATCCTTCGGTTGCTTCGACCAGGTTTTGGCGAAGTCGATCACAAATGGCATCGATTTCCTCATACTGCGGAGGCTTGTTAATGGCAACATGAATGGGCATTGCTTCGGAGTCCTCGATAAGCTCGCAAGCCTGGGCCTGCCAAACCGGGATTTCGGCAGCATACTGGACTTTGAATTTCCGCAACACAAAGGCGACGCGGTCAAGCAACGGGGATTCGGCTCCTGCGGCCAAGGCAAGCCGAACAAGCCCCACGTATTCCCGGGTAAATTCGCCCGCCCTCTCGAGGAGCGCCGCGCTTTCGGTTTCGTCCTGAAAGAGATCGACTGGAACTTCACGAACCCATTCGAATGTTCCGTAGATAAGTCGTCCGGCAGCAAAAAAAGGCTCGTTGGAATCTTTCCAAATACGGAGGAAATCTGGGCCAGAAACGGTAGCGAGCCGGATCAGGTCAAGACAGTCGAGGATATGGTGATTCATCTCCAACTGAGCTCGGTCCTGTGGCGTAGGATCGTTGGTCAAATAATGGAGCATTTCCACGGGCCACCAATCAATAAAGGCGTGGCGTTGTCCCAGAAGGACTTCTTCAGAAACGTCATGGCTCTCAACCCATTTAGAGAAAGAACTTATCAATGCGTTCAAAGCACGATCTGTCCGCGCATCGTCATCAGACCTTTTCGCGTTTTCAATTTCGCGCGATTGTTCCATGAAAGGGTGTTCGCAGAGGACAATCACTCGAAAACTCGCGCGGTCAGTCGTGCGAAATTCCCGGCACTTAATCTTAGCGATTGACGATTTTATCTCGCTGTCTGGTAGATTATCGTACCACTGGTGTAAGATCATATGATCCACTGCGGCACCGATGAAATCAATCCCGTGGTGGGTCGTTAAGCTGCTCATACCTGGGATGCGTTGAGCTCGCTTGGATGACTCTTTGCTTGGCATGAGGTCGGGATTTCATGGAATGAGGCGTCGAGCTCAGCGGCGTGGCGGCTAGCTTCTGCCACGAGAGAGCGGTAAAAAGCTTCATTCTTTTCAGAAATGGTTCCATTCCTAACAAAGTTATCCAGAGCCGACTCCGCTTCCTGAATTTTTCCAGTGTACAAAAGAGTCACTACTTTGTAGCGGGCTTCGGTCTCTGAGGTGGATTCGTTCATGGCGACAATTGTGGTGCAAAGATTGTTAGGGAAGGCAGACCAAAGCGCTATATGCCGAAGGGCATAAAAATGGGATAGATTGTGACTGGAACCATGATATAAGGCGTATGTCATGATCGACTTGGCTGAACACAAATCTCTGGTAAAGCTCCATCAAGCAGAGACCACATCGCTCATGGGCAAAGAAATGTTCGGCTTGATCGCACCTCGCATCCCTCACGAACTCCTTTTCATCGCCTTTCTCCCGATCAAATTTGAACTCCCCTCTCTGTGTTCGGTGCCAAAGTACAAGATCTATTGCGACGCCTACATTCGTGATACCAACAAGTACGACATATGGCTCCGTCGAAGCCCGGTGGGACCATCGGTTAAGACCGTCCGCCACTCGGACCACACGCCTCTTTCGATCCTGAAAAAGTCGCTTTTTTATCGCGAAGTGATGGTTCCGGCCAATCTAGAATATGGCGCCTCGCTTGTCGCGTGGCATGACGATCAATGGCTCGCAACGTTGACCGTCTTTCGAAACGCTCTTCAAGGGGATTTCCCAGATAAAGAGATGGAGCAACTCCTCAAATGGCAAATCCATTTCGAGGCAGTCGTGCAAAAACTGGCACTTGCCAAGGAGGAACAGCTTGATGAAAATTCTCTCTCCACCTTTATTTGGGACCTTCCCACCTCAGCCTTAATCATGGATTGGGACCTGACGGTTCGTCATTTCAATGCAGCTGCAGTCGAGCTTTGCAACGTCTGGCGTTCGGGCCTTTCAGCATTTTCCATCAAGAGCTCGCATCAACGTATTTTTGTCCCCAACCAAATTCTTTCACTCTTCCCCAAGCTCAAACCGCGCATCGAGTCCGCCAAGCTGGGTCGTCCTGGTCCTCTCCGACCGATTGAGTTTGAGACCATCCGGCATTCTAAGATTAGCGGACTCTCTGCCAAAATTTACTTTATACCTTCAAAATCACTTACCCTGAGCCGAGGTCGGTTTCTTATCCAGTTTTACTATGACCGGATAGGCCCGGAGCATGTTCCGAGTTCTTCGATCTTGTCGCGCCTGAGCCGAAACGAACGTAAAGTAGCTCTGGAAGCGGCCAAGGGGCTCAGTAATGCTCAGATCGGGCGCGCATTAAAAAAGAGCCCCGGTACCGTGAAAGTTCAACTCGGGAATGCCTTCAAAAAACTTAACCTCCATTCTCGTGCCCAACTGGCGAATGTTCTGCACTCTGGCGCCGAATTCTCCCTACCGGCGATAGCCACGGGCAACGAGCCGATTAAGATCCTCAACTAAGGCACGTCCTCGCTTAATGCCATAATGCAGATGACATGTGGTTGAAATGGCGTCGGTAAGGTCTTCAAGCGCGCCGCCCTGGCCCTCGAGTTCCTTGTCGTGATCAACGATGAAAAGTTCACATCCAAGATTTTTTAGGAGAATTTCCGTCACCGAAATATCGAAGCGAGAGAGAACTGAGGGCCGGGCTACGACTAAACGCCGTGGAGGTGCCACCAATAGATTGTGAAGCTTCTTCCTTTTTGGACCAAAACCAGGCGCGCGTTCGCGGACAACGCGCGCTACCTCCCAGCCTCGTGCCCGGCAAAATAATCGGCATTGAAAAATTTGTTCGTTGAGATCCTCCATCCCCATTCTGGAATTGATTCGAGCATAGATCACTGCTGGAGATGCTCCCACCGGCCGACCTTGAGATTCCTCCTCCAAAATTCGGATAGTTCCCGTCTTGAACTGTATTCCGCGACAGTTGGTTGGAAGTTTTCCCTCGCGAACCATGCGCCAAGCTGTTCGATATGAAATTCCCATCCGCTTCGCCCATTGCGTTAACGTCATGGCTGTATTCATGGGTGCCGAAAAGCTTAAATGTATTTCATTTGTATTACAAGTTGTGTCATAATTGACCATAGTTGAGCATACCGGACCAATCTCACGCGCCACTATTGGTCATGACGGATGTCTGCGGGACAGGTATTCGATACCGCATGATTAACCAAACCGTCACTACGGCACCAAATTTACAGGTCAAACCAGAAGACGTCGCGCGGGAGCTAACCAATGTGGAACAATTCCCGGGAACGCGAAAAAACGAAGGTCAGCGCCTCCTACCGCTGCGCGAGCTCGCGGCGGATGTCAGGAAACTTTCCGAAGTCTCCGAGAAGAAGGCCGCTCTCTCCATTGCCCGGCAATGGCTCATACTGGCTGTTTGTCTTGGCGGGTTTATCACTGCTTCGCCGCACCTGGCGTGGAGTGCATGGATTCCCAGTTATCTGCTTGTGGCGCTCATAGTGGCCAGCCGTCAACACGCTTTTCTCGGCTTGGTCCACGAAGGAACTCACTTTCGGCTATCCACCAATCGCGCTTGGAATGATTTTCTCTCAGATTTCTTCTGCGCCTTTCCAGTTTTCGTCTGCACCGATGTTTATCGCTGGCGCCATCTTCAGCATCACCAACATACCAACACCGATCAGGATCCCGATTGGGTCGGAATGCACATGGACGATGATTGGAACTGGCCCAAGGATCACGTCTCAACCACGAGACTTTTCGTAATGGATTTGCTTGGACTGGCCGCACATAAAATCCTGATCCTTCTCTTTCTTTGGTCGCCCTTGCAAGCGGCGGTCAGTCGGCATGTTTCCCTATCTTGGGCTGAGCGGACTCGGCTCGTGGTATTTATCTCAATGGAGGTCGCCCTCTTCACCATTTTCCATGCCTGGGGCTGGTTCTTTCTGCTTTGGATGCTTCCGATGGTAACTATTTTCGGGGCATTGGTCCGACTCAGGTCTGTTGCGGAACATCTCATCTGTCCTTCGGAGAACGAACTGAACGAGACCCGCCATGTCGATCCGACCTGGTTCGAACGGCTGACGCTGGCTCCTTTCAACGTTAATTATCATCTGGCTCACCATCTCTTCCCATCCGTGCCTTGGTACAATCTGCCTAAGCTCCATAACCGCCTGCAGGAGCTTGAAGTCTTTCAAGCGAACGCCAAAATTACGAAATCGTACCTGGGCCTGAAAGAGGGTGTTCTGGCTGAAATGCTACAGCCGAAAGGAGGGCAGGTTTCGTGATCAAGTGCAGGCTTACCTTTCGGGACATTTTTTCCGACCTTATCATCGACGATGCAATCGCAGTCGCTGACCTTTCCGGAGTAAGGCGAAAAGTCGAAGGGAAATTACGGCCCCGGAACATTGAGGACGTAGTTCGGATCGTCAGGGCAGCTCGCAAACACAAAATCAAACTTCACGCCTTTTCTTGCGGTCGCAATTGGGGTTTTGGGTCTCAACTGCCCGCCTTCGATGACGCCTGGCTCGTCGACTTAGGCGGCATGACACAGGTCACCGAATACGACTCAGAATGTGGCGTCGTTCGCATCGAGCCGGGTGTGACCCAAGGCGACCTTTATCGTACTCTAGCGGACCACGGCAACGAGTGGTTTTTCAACATTACCGGTGCGGGCGAATCGACCAGCGTTTTGGGAAATGCACTGGAGCGAGGAATAGGCTACTACGGTCAGCGCCATCTCGACCTGGTGGAATTGCAGGTGGTCACGGGATCAGGGGATGTGGTGTGGACTCGACTGGCGCAACCAGGATCAGGCCCAAGCGGTGCGCCCTTGGGCACAGACATTACGCAGCTCTTTTGCCAGGGAAGCTTAGGCATCGTCGTCGCCGCTCGTCTGCGCTTAATACGGCGAACCAATGGTGGTGGAGTTATCATCGCCCGTCTGAAGGCCGAAATGCAGGCCGACACTTTTTTTCGGAGGATATTGTCGCTCAAGCAGGAAGGTTGCATAGCGGGAGTTCCTCACATGGGGAATCGTGAACGCATCATTTCAACCATGGTTCCATGGATTCCTGCAAACCAAGTAGAAGCTTTTTCCGAGCGTGCGCCAGCCTGGACGGCCGCTCTGCCTTTGCTTGGCCGACGCGAATTGGTGGACGCCGCCGCCAGGGTGATTGAGACGAACCTGGCCGATCTCTGCCACATCGAGACTTTTTTAGGCACGGCGAATCTCGACGTCGACAAACCCAATCCATCACCACGCGAACAGCTTCAACTGCTGGCCTGCGGCTTTCCCTCAAATCTGGCTCTTCCCGGCGTACAATGGTCGGCCTTAGGGCGAGCAGATGTATCGGTGCTTGATCCGGAAAAAACCTCAGCAGGATTGATTCATGTAACCCCGGCGATCCGCTCGTCCGCGAGCGAGATTCAATGCATCGTGACACTCGTTGGTGATGCGGGCCAATCTCTAAACCTACCGCCCTTGGCGATGACGGTAAATATTGTTGATTCATTGACAACGGTGGTGGTTATTTCGGTTCCGTTTCCACAAAGGGATGCGAAACACTCCCAGGAGAAGGCGCGGGCGCTAGCGAAGCTCTTGCGAAATGCGGGCATCGGTTTTTATCGACTCGGCTTGATTCGAGATGACGGTGCGCCTCTGGCTAAACGTCCGGCGCGAAGAATCCACGCCGAACTTAAGCGTAACTTCGATCCTTACAACGTCTTTGCACCTTCGAAATACGATTCTCTTTTTGCGACACCGCCTCGGGTTTCGGTTGCCAGCCACTCGCAACGCTCGGGCATCGCCCTCTCATCATACATCACATGAAAAGGCGCGCCGTCATCACTCTTGCTGGCATTGTTGGTCCCCAAGCCATTAATGTGCATCAGTTCTGGGAATCTGTGCGGGCCGGAAATTCAGGCATCCGTAAAATTGAGCGTTTCGATGCTGAACCGACCGGCTGCGAAATCGGGGGCGAGGTGCCGGAATTTTCGCTCGATTTCATTCCAGCAAAATTCAAACCTAAGCGGCTCTCCCGCCATACTCATCTTCTCCTTAAGGCTGCGCAGCAACTCGGAAGCGCCATTCCTGGAGACGGCGGCTTCGATTTGAGAATCGGCTTGGCAACCAGCGACAGCACCATGATTGCGGAATCGGGTGTTCGGCGGGTAAAGCACGGCTTCGAGGGAACATGCCCCATGATGGTAAGCCAATCTCCTCCCCACGCTGCGGTCGGTGTGCTCTCGATGTTTCTGGGTTGTCGCGGAGAAGTGCAGACAGTATCCACCGCTTGCGCGGCGGGAATGGATGCGGTGGGCTTGGCGGCGCGCGATATTGTGCGAGGTACAGCGAATCTTGTAATTGCTGGAGGTGCTGATGCTCCTTTGGGTCCAAGTCCTCTTGCTGAGTTTGTCCGTTGCGGTCTTGCCTCGCGTCGGCGACGTTTTCCACAAAAATCGAGTCGCCCGTTTGATGCGTTCGCGGATAGCGGTGTCCTCAGCGAAGCAGCAGGCTTGCTCTTTGTCGAAGAAGCGGCTTCCGCCTTAGGCGCGGGCCGACAGCCACTATGCGAAATCATCGGATACGCGAATTTCAACGACCCCGATTCATCTGTTCCCGGCAGCGGTTATGAGGAGTCCATGACGCGCTCGCTTGATGCCTCAGGAGTTGAAGTCGATGAGATAGACGCCGTATTTGCTTGGGGTCCAGGGCATCCGGTACTAGACCGGGCTGAGGCAAATGCTCTACTCAAAGTCTTCGGGCCATGCCTCGTTGATTTGCCGGTGACCTCCATCAAAGGGGTGATTGGTAATCCCTTGGCAGGTGCTGGCCCTCTTCAGGTGATGGCCGCAGCCCTTTCGCTGGTGGAAGGCATCATTCCTCCAACCGCCAACCACGAGGTTCCACTCTCTGGAATCAGCCTGGACATCGTGACTGGAGAGCCGCTGCGTTCTAAACCTGAACTTATTCTTCTGAACGCCCATGGCGTTGGGGGCTCGAATTGCTCCCTGATCTTGAAGCGGTGGGCCGCTGGCACTTCAAACTCCTCCACAAAAAAACAAATACCGACTTATGGCCTTCCTTAATAACGTTCCGCTTCGTCCCTCATGCATTTTTTCTGCGCTGCCAAAGCGGTACCAAGTTTCGCTCGAAAAAGAGCTGTGCGGTAGCGTGGCAATTTCCACTTGCCGCATTGAGCAACTCGAAGATGCCGTCAAGCTAAGAGGAGCCACGATAGCTGTTGTGGGAGCTTCCGAGGATTCATTGGAAATCGCGGAGAGGATTTCTCACCGCTCGGAAACCGTGAAGGTTTTCCTCGTTCATTACCAGGATAGGCTGGCCTCCAAGACGATGATGAATGGGTTTGCCGGAATTTACGATTTACGCCAGGAACAGCAGCAATTGGCCGAAACCATCCGCCAGGAAGCCCTTCAGCCGACAAAAAGGCTGTACCTGGCACCAAATTCCCGACTCGAACAGAGTCGACTGCTCGAGCATTTCATCGCCATCAATGAGCGGCTGGCACGCCCCCAATTGGTCCACACGCTCTTACTCGACGGCTTCTTGCAATTGGCGCGCGCTGAGGCTGGAGCATTTCTGATTGCCAGTGGTTCATCGCAGGATGCTTTTCACGTCGCAGCTTCGCGGAACGAGGACTTCAGTGAGCAACAAACGGTGTTTCTTTCTGATGAGATAAAGCTCCAAATGTTGGCAGGAGAAATCCTTTACTTACCCGAGGGGCTTCCTCTTTTGGAGGTCAATTCCTGGAAAATGGATTCAAATTATTGTGTTGGCGTTCCACTTGTGGCGGGCAATTGCCTTTTTGGATGTTTACTCGCCCAAACGAACGAGGCCTCGGACGTTTTGACCGATTATGCCCTAATGGCCACACATCTTTTGTCCCGCATGCGTCAGCTGGAAGCGGCAGCAGAAGGGGAGCGCCTTATATCTGCCGCTCGGCAGAAGATCGGACTGGGATGGGTGCTGGTCAGTTCGAGCGGGCGCATCGTGCATCGTGAAGGCGACATCGCGAAAGTCATTTCCCACTCATCTCAAATTAAGGCACCCCGGCTTATCCATGCCGTCAAAGAAGCAATTTTAGGCCGGAAAGGTTCCATTTGCTATCATGGTTTGTCCGTTACGTATGAGCGGTACTCCGCGCGGACTGGTGAATACGCACTGATTTGCATTAAGGAGCCGGTCGCAGCCAAACCACCCCTCGAAACGTTGCCATGCCCCGAAGCCTTTGACTTCATCAAAGTGCAATTCAGTGACTCGCCGGAGCAACTTAAAGTCATCGAAGTTCTGCTTAAAGGACTTCAAGACAAAAGCCCCAAATTGCCGATTAAATTGAAATCGTTGCGCGAATTCGGCATCGAAATCGCAGGGACAAATGAAAACCCTATTGCTGAGGTGACGGGCTCCATTGCTCTGATTATGCTGGGTATCAACAAAAAGTCTGGAGCTAAAGTCACCTTTGCAATCGCTCAGAGCAAGGAACGTATCTCCATCACTTTTGAATGCGATGAAACAGCCGCGGCAGAAAGTCCCGCGCATCTTCCAGAAGATTTCCTCATCAACTTGCTTCTCAATGTCACGGAAGTACAGGCCCGTAGCCCGCAATGGCAGTTCGGAACTTTTGGTGGACGCCTAGAGTGGCAGCCCCAGACAAGTTGTTGACGCAAAGCATTGCATTTGTATTACAAAAGCTTTCATTGGTCTGAGTTCTCAAATACTATTGGCTATGGCAGACAAAACGATGTGCGCCCATCTTCGCGTGCGATTGCCCGAGGCAGACAAAGAGTTTCTCGGTGATTTTGCAAAAAAACAATGGGGCAGGCCGAATATCTCCCGCGCAGTCAAACAGCTGATCGAGAAGGAAAAATCAAGGTCGACCATGATTGAAATTTATCCCTGCACTCGTGTTAAAATAGAGCGGCTCGCCAAGCTGCTACGCCGTTCCGATGCGCAAGTGATTGAAGACTCCGTGGAGGGTATTCTGGCGATGATCGAGGAAGACAAGGTTCCCTTGCTTGTCATGGAGTTGAGACTCGTACGAACCTATAGTAAAACTCCTGCGCGGAAATCAAACTCCGTTTAAAAAATTCCGGCAAGGGCCGCTTTATAACCAATAGCCAGTGCGACCATTTCTCCTTGTGTTAAATGAAAATATCGAGATAAGTGGTCATGTGTCTCGCCCCCAAAAATCGACTGCCCGGTCACGGGTGGTGGGTACTCTTGCTCAGGAAATTCTTAATCATTCCTCGGAGGGTTCGTTCGCCATCGCCAGCGAACATCAGTTGTGCCGCCGTTTCAATATCAGTCGCGTCACAGTTCGTCTGGCTCTGAGTGAGCTCGAAGCCAAAGGTTTGATCTTTCGCAGACATGGCAAAGGAACCTTCGCGGTTGGGCGCCGCCGTAGGATACGACGGACAATCGGGGTACTCCTTAGAACGCCACGGACTATTCAAAACCGGCCCGTTGCCGAGATAATACGCGGCATCGAAAGCACAATGGGGTCCCTACACTTCAACGTATTATTGATCCAGGCACCGCCCGAAGAGTGGTCGCCGGAGGTAATTCGCGACTTAAGCGGAGTGCTGGTCATCCCCACCGCCGTCACGCCGGAAAATATCCATTTACTGCGCTATTGCAAAAAGCCCTTCCTCTTTTCCTGGGAAACCGATTTGCCCGGCCCGTCCATTAACTTTGGACAGGTGGAAGCGGCACGGTTGGCAACAGAGAGATTATTACTGCTAGGCCATGAAAAAATAGCATTCTTGACTGGGTTGGAAGAGAGCTTGGATGCACTGAAACGGCAAGGTATCCACAAAGCACTCGCTGCTGTCGGCAAACATCCGATTGACGTCATCGAATGTTCGTTCCGCAATGAAGGTTGTTCGGAAAAGCTCATCGTTGAACTCATGAATGTTCTACATCGTCCCGCCGCTGTCATCTCTTGCGACGATCACCTTGCCGTCCAATTCATCCACTCTCTACGTAGAAAATCGAAGATTCGAATTCCAGAAGACCTTAGCATAACGAGTTTCCATAAATCTCCCCTCTTACCCCATCTCGAACTGGACATAGCGACTGTTGAATTTGATTTTTTTGAGGCTGGCCGACTTGCTGCTGAAATGCTCATTCACGCTGCGCTTACCGGCGAGCCTGTTAATGACATTGGCCTCACTCCAACCTTCCATCCCGGAAGAACGATAGGCCGCCGCTCACTTTCAACGGTGGCAAGGTAAGCCCGATCGGTTAAAATGAGGCCCTGACGGGATCCGTGGAGTAGCGAGGCCCTGTACGATGGGCTGGTCTCCAATCCGCCTATTCTTAACGGTTTTCAAGCGAGCCTAGGTTAGGCGTTCGGCGCCGGAGCGCGCTTGGCTTCTTCCATCTTCGCATTTATCAGTATCAATGTCTTGGTGAGGATCTTGGAATCGATCGTGGGAGCAGATTTGCTGCACTTATCCCAACGCTCACGAAAATCGGTCATCCATTCGCTGAGTTTATTATCGTCGATTGGGGGAAGGACTAACTTTTGACTAATCTCTTTGGAAAAAGCCGCGAAACTCGCGCCTGCAGCCCGATGTTGCTCCGCTCGTTCGGAGTATCGCATCACGGTCTGTATCGAGGCCAAAGTGGCAGACGCGATGCTAAGAAGGCCTAGGATAATCGAGACCCAGTGCGGCGGGTCGGTCCCTAACATTGAGAGTATCCCGGTACCAGCGAGGACGGAAAAAATTGTCGCGGGCACTCCACACCAATAGTTCATTTTTTGAGCGGCAACGGCGGAAGCATAATGAGCGTCCCGGAGCAGCTTCATGTCCCATTGCCATCCCTCCAGTAATTCAATCTGCCTAGAATCCATAGTTGATACCTTGATAGTTCATGCCTTACTCTCATTACCTTTTAAAGTTGCGCAACGGAGGACCTGAAACGCGGCAAGCTTCGACTCTAGACCTGCCGAAAAATCAACACCGACCATTGCGGTAGTCGGATGTAAAAACGTCCATCCTGCTGTACCCAGAGCTGAGCCAAGTAGTTACCCGAGTCGTCCCAACCCCCGTACTGAGGAGATTGAGAGTTGAAAATTTCCTGCCACTGCTCGCCTGGAACCCCGGTGGTAACACCATAGGTCGCCTGATCCCATTGGTTATCGCTGAGATTGACGACGACCAATACAACGTTGCCTCCATTGTCCCACCGCTTGAACGCGAGCACTTGGTTATTCGGATCAAGGTGAGGGAACTCCGGCCCAAAGTCGGTGCGAAAGGCGTTATTATCCCACCTAACCTGATTGACGTCAGCTACCATTTGGCGCATTGGCATAGCAACGGAATCGCCGGTGATTTGCCAATCCAGGCGATGATCGCCGAAAGGGTCGGTTTGGGGATTCCAGTAGCCGTAGTGATGAAACTCAGATCCCATAAACAGCATGGGAGTACATGGTATGGCCACGTTCAAGGCCCAGCCGAGGCGTGCCTGAGCTAAAGCATACCAGTTGCTGCGGCCAGTGCCAGCCCCACCAATTTTCTCGACGAAGTAGCGATTTTCCCTCAACCCGTTCCCAGCAGGCTTGTCCCAGACCCAGACGCGGTTTGCATCATCGTATTCCCAATTGTTGTAAATCTGATCGTGGGAGCCGAGGAGATACTTGATCGCGCTCCATGCCGTGGGATAGCCAAAGCGTCCGATGAAAGTCTGGAGGCCAGCGAAGTTACGATTGGCAATCGTCTGGGCGTAGCCATCGGCGCTGTCCATATCCCAACAAGCCGCAAATCCGATATCTCCGAAGATGTATCCTGGGTCACTGTCCTCGGCGTAAATGAACTTGTTGGGATATCGGGTACGAAGGGCAGTGACGACAGCCTTAAGCCCAGGTTCAGAGAAATTAACGGCAGAATCGAATCGGAGACCGTCCACGTTGTATTCGTCGAACCACATTGCTGCATTTTCGATGAGGAAGTTCTGCACATCCGGCGAATCGTGATTCAGGCGGCGGCCAAAGGTGCCAGCATTAACGTTACTGATATAAATACCTCCTCCTGTGTTGGCATTGCTTTCATCCTGACGCTTGTCGTTGTTGAGATCGAACTGCCACAAGCAGTGTGCCGAGTCCATGTGATTGTAGACCACGTCGAAAATGACAGCGAGCCCGGTTTGGTGGCAGGCCTCCACCAGATCCTTTAGATCCTGAGGTTTCCCATACAAGGTCTCGGGTGCGTAATAGTTGGAAGGATTGTAAGCCTCACCCTCGGATCCGTCATATTCGCCGTTGGGTAGAAACTGGACCGTGTTGAAATTCATCGACTTGATGTAACCGAGCTTTGTTTTGAAGTTGGCGAACGTGGAAGTCCAGCCGTTGGCGTCGGCTGAGGTAACCAAGCCATCCTTGCAGCCAGAAAACGAGCCCACGTGAGCCTGGTAGATGATCAAATCCTGAAAGGCCGGGGTAATGAACGGACTGAACGGATAGGCGATATCGGCAACGATGGCGGGGAGCGAGGGATCGGAGGAGGTCACCTCGCGTGCGCACGGATCAGTCTTGAAAAAGGGAGGCCCCCCAGGATTGTAGGTGCCGATCCCGTCATTGGTGATGCTGAAGTAATACTGATCGCCCACGGTGACACCGGAGATGACGCCGGACCAATATCCGACGGCCGGAGCAGGATCGAGCGCCAGCGAGAAGGCGGTCGTGGGTGCAGCGCCTGCCGGTCCTAAAACAACTTGAACCGCAGAGGCATTTGGTGCCCAAACTCGAAAGCTCATGCTGGTTTTTCCCGGCAAGAGAGTAGGTCCTAATGCAGCGGTGGCGGAGCTCGGCGCGGCTACAAGTGTGTACATGCCGCCATCCGGAAGCCTAAGTCATGCCAGATCGTTCAATATTATAGACATCGGGGATCCTCTCCACGAGGAGAGTTATAACCCGTTCCCGCGTTCAATCTTGGCGTCGCCTCGAACACAACCTGGCTAAACCCGAGCAAAGTGAACTAAAAGTTCGGCTCTTAGAAATCCCCAACAGGAAGTTCACATCGAGCCTCCCGTTGGGCTGCTTGGATCGAATCCGAGGAAATTAATGATCCGTACTCGGTTCGGCTGGGTGGGGTAGTTTATATGCTTTTCCCACTTTTCAATGGCCGCTTTGGTCATCCCAACCCCAAGTAACCTAGCCAACCGCGTCATTGATAATGACAGATCGATCCGCTTTTTGCGAAGATGCTCCCCGAGGGTCTTGGGAGAAGTTCGATAGCGCCTTAGGCGCTGGCGCGTCAGGGGCGATCGCCTCCTGTTAATCCGCGGTAAGCGGGCCACACGGATGCGGATGGTTTGCTCAAGGCGGTACAGCAATTCAAAATGGATGCCGACTCTTGGATGAAGGCCCATCAACCTAATCTGGCCTGATAAGAGTTTAATAGAGAATTGTACCAAAAAAGGTAGGCCAGATACAACTCGGACTCTCTGGTTTTGAGACGTTCGGGTCATGCAAACTCATGACCTTGAAATACCAACCCTGATAAGAACGTCGGAGGCTTCCAAATTCCTCAAAATTAGTCAGCGGAATCTTGTCCGCTTACGAAATAAAGGAAGAGAGCCTGACTACCGTATTGGAAAATCGCTTCGCTATTCCCGCGAGAGACTATTGGCGGCTGCTGAAGTCGCAATGGAGGTGGAACATGCTTGTCCGTAAAGATGAGACTGTAGTTGAGCGGGGGCGACGACCTTCCACAAGAAATGCTGACATTGGCGACCCCTTCGCGATCAAATTTGTCGGTCGTGATTTTGAGGTAATCTACCCCTATCACCGACTGATCAGAGCCGCAATTCGAGAGAAGATTCTCACCTTTTCCTTCGATGACGGAGTTTCAATCGAGTGCGAGGGCAGCAACCTTCGGGCGATCTCGGACTCGGTTTGGACTGCACGGTTACAGGTTGTCGAGGAAACCCACGAGATCAGAAACGGCAGTCGCCTTCTTACGGAAGGCGAAGTCGTGGTTGAGTGCCTGCGGTATTGTACCCTGGAGGAAGCGTGAGGCCATGCTCCAACTGGCCATACGACCGAGACTGCCAAACAGCGCGGCACAAGAAGTAGAATTGCTTGCCAGGCAGCCTCATTCGCACGGTCAGCTACACAACCTCTCCTCTTTGGAAACTTGTTGATTCAGTCGCTGTAATTGATCCACGCTAAGAGAAGCGCCTTTTTTGTGGGAGTTTGCCGAATCAATATGGCGACCAGGACCATCGTAAAGAATGGAATATGTTCCCGATTCGGATAGCTGGATAACAATTAGGTGTTCAAACGAAGTCTTCACCAGCCCAAGTCCAACTCCTCCCCGTTGCTGCTGGGTTGTTTTAACCTGAACATGCGTGCCATTTGGCGCTTTAAAATCGTGCGTTTTCGATCCAGATGGAAGTTTTTCCAATTTAAACTCTGAGATAGCTATCGCTTCTCCAATGTGGCCGACCAGATTTCCGTCTAAGGCAAAGCTTAGTTCAGGGAACGCTCCGCGCAATTCGTCTCTGGCAGAGAGAAGCTTTTTAAACGGCCCACTGAGATTGTCCGGTATTGGTCTCATGGGTTTTACCTGACTTTAGGGCACCCGCCGCTTGGAGGGGCTGTCGTTTGCCCAAGATCACATTCTCAAGGATTTCGAATAGTCTGGGATCGGGCAGCAGGAGCCACCCCGGTAACCAAACTGCTGGTACTAGGCACAACCGCTTGTGGAGGCGGTGCAAATGATTGGGTGATTGGACTCCCATGCAATTCAAAGACATCCGGTAGATCATATCCAACGCCGTGCTCATATGTGGCAAAGTCGCTTTCAATCGCGTCGGTGACAGAACTCGCAAAGACAATGGGGTTAACTACAAAATTACCTCTGGAAGGGGCTTCAATAGGAGATGCAATATCTCCATTTAGCCCCCCGTTAAGAATCGTCGCCCCCATTTTTGTCTTGAAAGTCGCTTGATGCAGAAAACCGTTACGATAAGTATTCCAGAATTCTTTGGCAGTTTGAATGTCGCTTAGAATGGGAAACATCTCATGTAATCCGACGTAAAAACTGTCGTTTAGGCTATTATCAGGAGGAATAGACTTTTTGTTTCGTAAATAGCGCTCCAAGAGCGGTAGCGCCAATATTACAATAGCAAAGCCTGCATCAGGATCACCAGCTAGAGTCTCCAATGGTTTCTTGAACCACAAAATGAAGTGCTCCTGAGGAGTTTGTCCAAGATCAGCCATTACATTATCTTGCCTCTACTCCTTGCTCACGCAAGTCGAATTGGTGACTCCTCGGAATCACTAGCGTCACTGCATTTGTTCGCCCGAGATTAACTTCGGAAGACAAAATACGTGGTATCGCAGTAGCATTTCGATCCTGCGGACACCGCCATCGCGCGCACGCAGTCTGCGTATTTTGTAGCAGAGATTAATAGCATATTGCGGGCGCTTTAGAGCCAGCAGTACTTCTCCCAGCCGTAAAACCTCGACTCATAAAGCCCCTCGCGCCGTGCCTGCTGGCACCGCTCCGGGGACTTTGGTCCTTCCATTTCGGCAACCGTGGCGGGCCGCTGTCTCCGCTGCGTCGTCGCGCACCGCCACCGTTGCCCATCCAGCCGGATAACCCGGCTCGGAGTGGTATTAGCCTTACGAGTTATGGCGTGTAGGCAAAGACGCCAGGTGCGACTTTTTTGAAGCCAGAAACCTTTTTCCCACTGCTATAGAGCCAAACAGCAAGGCTGGATTTTTTCACCTTTGCTTGGACGGCCAGTTGTTTCACCGTCAAACCTTTTGCTCCGGCTGATTTGAGGGCTTTGAGCACCGCCTGTTGAAGGCCACCGCGGCGACGAGAACGTTTCTTGATTCGCTTTGAGTGCGGTAAATCATTGAGACTCTCACTGGCGCTCAGGGCAGAACCGCTTCCGTTTTCCAACCGTTTCAGATCACGATTCACACAATCGAGCTTAGTTTGGAGCACCTCTTTTTCCTTCAATAGTCCGACGATATGTTCAAGTTGCTTTAGGGAGAGAGCCGATAGATTCATATTGGTAATAGGCTGGCCATCGTCATCCTCTCGTATTTTCCTCTCGAATCAAGAAATCTCTCCGCACTTTAAGGCTGAATTCCACGGTGGACTTTGGTTTTCTGATTCAGGCGAGGCCGGAGCTTCCATGCCCGAGTGTTGCGGATATTCCGGGCCACCATCATGTGTATTGGTTTTGATGCACGATCGCCCAATCCCGGCAGTTCCACGGCGGCCATGCGATTGTTTTCGCGCTGTACCCCTTCCTTGAGCGTCGCCCAATCATCGGTATAAACGCGTAGATTCTCGCGGCCACGGGACAGCATGACATACCAGCCCTCCCTAGAAAGGGCCTGTCTCGGTTGAACGGGAGCCGAGACAATCACGCTATCGACCGTCTGACCCTGCGCCGCATACGAGGTGACGGCGTACCCGTAGCCAAACTGCTTGAATTCTTTCGGCGAAAAGACCCGCCCTGATTTGAGAACGATGATGTCCGGGGTGATATGGGAAATGAGATCCACTTCACCGTTACGGAGTTTGGCTTTGGCATGATTGGCGCGGATCAAAATCTCGTCACCTCTGGCCATTGTAATTTCCCGCTCCTCGCCCACCGACCAGCGTTTCGCTTGGTAAAACGGCAGAAAACATTCTTTGCCCAAATGATTTAGCGCGTGGACACCTTTTGCGTCGGCCCCGACGACCTTGAACCGATCACCTCGACGACCAGTTTCCTTTATGCCTTGGACGAGGGTAATCACCTGGTCGGATTTATATTCGGCAAAATCGCGGCGTTGTCCCGGAGTCCATTTCAAATCGTCCACGATCCGCATCTTGATGTCATCGCCTTGCAACAGGCCGCTTTCACGACGTGACTGGCGAACCGCTTCGCCTATTCGGATGATTTCAGCCCAGGTGGGAGCCACCACGCGGGCCGATTTTCCCTCACTCCGCAAGCGCAGTAGTTCGGTCGCCACCGCGCGGGCGCGTTCCCCCTCATCCTTGAGTTCCGTTACCCAGCCCCGATGCTGCAAGCGCGCAGAGGCTCTGTTAACCTCTCCCTTTGCCACTAGCGAAACTATTTCCAGATAGTCAGGATTCGGTTTCTGGCGATGGATTTCATAAAGTCGCTGGCTTTTGATGCCCGCATGACGTTTCAGGATGCGGAGGGCGTCGCCGGCCGGAACGCCGTGATGCTGTTTGGTATCACCTACGAGCAATACCCGCGCGTTGATGGCTTTTGCTTCGCGAAAAATCTCACTCAGGTCTTTGATGCCCACCAAACCCGCTTCATCCACGAGGATGAGGCCGCCTTTGGCCCGTTGAAAGAGTCGCTTATTTGTTAGGGCCGCCGCCACGGTTTGTGTTTGGTCAAAAGCCTGAACTATCCGTTGATCCTGATGGTTGACGGCCAAGTCGCGCAAACTCTCGCGCCCACCCGTGTTGGGGCTGAGCAATAACGTACCGACCTCGAAGTGGCGCAGTAATTCCTGTGTGACCGTACTTTTTCCGGCCCCGGCATCGCCGGTTAGGCCCATGACGCCATCGCGGGAACGGAGCAGCCCACGAATAGCTTTCGCCTGATCTTCCGACAGCGAAGGGGAGAGTTCAGGGTTGCGAGCGAGGGGAAGCCAACGGTTTCGGCCTTCTTTTGCAAACTTGATGATTTCCCGTTCCAGTTGGAGCGATTCAACGGTTGCCAGACGACCTCCCGACCGGATCAAGTCCTCGTCCCGGTCCACCGAGGCCCGGAGATCATCGAAGTTTACTGCGCTGCCACGCGCGCGCTTGACCATATCGGCGAGCAATCCCGAGTCGCGGAAAACGCTCACCCGTTCAGATAGATGCTCAATCGAGAGCTTTATTAAGTCCTCAATACTGCGTTGGATGATCACCGCACCCGTACCGGGACCGGGCACCATTTTCTTTTCCTCGCCGGTGATTTGGGCGAGCCATTCCTTCACCAGATCGGGCCGTTGGCGTTTCGACTTCCGATCTCGCGATTCCGCCGCCGCATAAGCATTGCCTCTCGCGGTATTGGCCAGGCCGTGTTCCTCGCGATAACGATCCAGTTGGTCCGAGCGCTTGGAAAACCGGGCTTTGAACTGTTCATACCCGACGAGGTTGAACCCGTAACTCTCGTTTTTAATTTCGTAGCCCAAGGCAGAGCAGCGCCGGGCCAACTCATGCCAATAGACTTCGCGGATAAGAGCCTGTCTTTTGAACAATTCTAGCGGATTGACGGCTTTCCATTGTTTTTCCCGCGCATCGTAAGTCAGGTTCGGAATGGCAATGTGACTGTGAAGTTGCGGGTCAATGAACTCCTTTCCGTCGATGACGACCGGCCTGGTTGAATCATGCGTTACCACGGCCATGATGAGATTGCCGGTCTTTCGATCCTCCATGCTTCCGTCTTTACGAACCCGCGTCAGTGCACACTCCTTTTCCAGTACGTTGAGTGTGGCCCGGACAGCTTCCTTATGGGCCTGTAGCAGCCGTCCATCTTCAAACACCAGGGCGGCGACACTTACCGATTTTGGGGCGGACAGGACGGCTTGGAAGGCACACCGCCTGTCCTTTTTCTGCCTGGCTGTCAGCGAGACCTGATTGCTGGGTGTGCTGTCTGGCGTCAAACCGCTGAGCAGATTCGCATAGACCTTTTCCGTTACCTGCCCCGATAGCCCGAGCCGATTTGCACCAGACCCTTGCCAGACGAGCATTTGTTCCCCTTGCTCTGTCAGGTAGTCTGCGTTGGACATGTGCTCTCTCAGGTAGGCAAGCGCACCTGATTTGCTACGGGCAATTTGAATGGCAAACATTGCACTTTTAACATAAGTTCACTGACTTGCTAAAAGCAAGTCTAATTTGCCGAACACGTCACCCCTAAGCGATGCTTAGGACCTATTTTCTTGCGAAAATGTAGCTCCGAAATGATCCGAAATACGAGCTGCGCGCATCCGTTGATCCGAAAAGCTCCGAGCACACAGATCAGAGAAGCTGATTTGATCCGAAATGATCCGAAACAGACCGATAATACGTTATATGTTCACTAATTCCTTGATTGCCCTTGCCGGGAGAGATAGGAAACGTCTATAGCATGAAAAACGCCCGTCCACATGGCCGTCCCTGGCAGTCGCGCCTCATCCCCTACGAAGAGGAGATTCTAGAATTGCGCCGTCGCCGCCCACCGATGCCATTCGAGCAAATTGTGGCGCGACTCGCGGCCAGGCACGGCGTGAAGGTGCATCTGGACACCGTGCATAACTTTGTGAAGGTCCGTTCCGGGTTGTACCGGGAAATTACCCGCAAGCACCGTTCCGTTGGCCTCACTCCTAAATCCCCGCCGCCGTCCGCGTCACTGCCGGAAAAATCCGGGTGGGACAGCCTTAGCGAAGGCCGCGTTTTAATCCCCAATTCAAAGAAAGGATCAGCATGAGTACAGATAAAGCCATCAAAAAACCGGCCAATCGCCGCATCGTTTTCACCATGGGCGGCAAAGGCGGCGCTGGAAAGACGACCGTGCTGGCCGCCATTGTCTCTTATCTCCAGACACAAAACGTCCCATTCGATTTATTTGATGCCGACACGGAGAATGAAAAACGGGGACACCTGAAACTCTATTTTCCCGAGGCCAAGAAGGTGAATATTGGCACCGAGCGGGGGCTGGATCTTTTCGTCGATTGCCTCTTTGAAGGAAATAAGGCACTGGCCATTGCCGATCTCGGCGCGGGCGCGGGAGCCGATACGTTCCCATGGTTTGATAAAATGCACCCGTTGCTGGCGCGGGAAGGCGTGCTTTTTACCGCTGTTGGCGTTTTCGTGCGAGACCCCGGCAGTGTTGAAACCATTTTTAGCTGGGCTGGCAAACTTCGCGACCGCGTATCGTACCTGATCGTCAGAAACGAACGGGATTCCAAAGATTTCCCCTATTTCGACGAAACTCCCGAAGGAGCCAAGTTCAAGGAGCTTGCCCATCCAACCATCATTCGGTTCGAGCGGCGCGAGAGCGACATCCAGCATGAATTGAACGCTCGCGGGCTGACCTTGGAGCAGGCCGTGGCCGCGTCGAATGGTAATGTGGGCACCGAACTCAGCCGGGTTTCCACCCTGATGCGAATGAAGGGGATTAAGGCTCGCTTTGAGGTCGAACTCGAAAAAGCCCACGATCTTCTCCTGCCATGAGCGAACCGGCCCCGACATGGCTCGACGAATTTCTCCGGCGCATTCCGAACGACGCGATGCGCGCCGACTTTCTTCGGTATTGGGGACGGCTCAAAATGCACAACGAGAACGACGAACTGCTTGTTTTGGTTAACTTCATGGGCGTCCTGACCGCGATTATGTCCACGCTGCCTCAGGAGGCTCTACGGGTAGCACGCGAGTTACCCTCCGATCCCACCGTTGAGCGTCTCGATACCTGCCGGGAAGGTTGGGAGAAATTCCTGACGCGGTTGCAGGAGCCAACTCTGTCCAAGCGTTTAGATACGCTCGGTGCCATTGTGCAAAGTTTGGAGCGCTTTGGCCGAGGATTTGAACTCCGGCTGCTTCTCGCCATCGTCATCCCCTCGTATGTGGCGGGAGCGGCCACCATCTGGCTTTTGATGCAGCTTGCCCATTAAGCATGTTGTTCAATTTTGGAACCCTTATCGTCTCCGTTTTTGGCATCTGGTGGTTTTGCGACCATCCCCGGCCCTGGTCATGGTTTTGTTTCGTCTTTCTGATTCTGGGAACCTATTCGCTCTACGAACTTCTCGCACCCCGAAAAACCAAAAGCATTGTCCTCGAACTCGCCGGCATGAAATGGAGCCGGGAGGATTTCTGCCGAGGTTGGCTCATCACCGGCGCGACCGGGTGCGGCAAGACGGCCAGCATCATGATGCGGATTCTTTTCGGCCTTTGTACCCGTGTGCCGGACTGGGGCGGGATGGCCCTCGATGACAAGGGTCTCTTCTATCGCATTCTCGTTAAGATGTTCCGCGCTTTTGGCCGCGAAGAGCATCTTCGTTTGATTCAGGTGCGGCCCGACGACGCGCCTTCCGATTGGAAACCATCCGATACCTGGAATCCTCTCGATGACAAAAGTATGCCCTATTCGGCTCACGCGAAGATCATTTGCGACGTAGCGGCTTCCTTTTCGAGCAACGCCCATCCCTTCTTTTCCCAGATGGCATTGATTGCCATGGAATATGCCATGCGCGGGTTGGATGTGGCCGACCATTACGTGACGCTCACACAAGTATACAACGTGACGACCAACGATGACGATTTGAAGGCCCTGTTGGCTGACCTAGGCAAAATCGAAGGCACTAAAGCCAAAGAAGCGGCCGATGTTGACGAGTATTTTTTAACCCGATTTCTCACCCTGCCTCCCGAGACACTCGGTGGATTGCGCGGAGAGATGGTGCGCTACCTCAAATTCTTTACCGATGAACGGCTAGCCGAAATCTTTTCGCCGAAATGGGGGACCGTACGGTTGGAGGACATGGACAAATCTCATGTGCTTTGCATCAGTATTCCCCAAAAGTATGCAACCGAGCGTCACTACATCAATACTCTGGCGAAGTTTTACTTTTACCTTCATGCCTTGCGCCGTTTTGATTTGCCCGAGCCCGAGATGGCCAGACGGAACCTCTTGGTCCTTGTCTCCGACGAGAATCAAAACATCGTGACCGCTTCCGAGCAAGGCATGAGCGATTACAAGATTGTCGACCGTATTCGCGAGGCGGGCGCAACCATCGTCGCTGCCACCCAAAGCCCAACCAGTTATTTTCCCGCGTTCAAGGCGAAAGACAAGGCGATGACGTATATGAACAATTTGCGCAACCGCGTGATTTGTACTGCCGCCGACAAGGAAGGAGCAGAAATTTCGGCCAATCTCCTGCCACCGGTACACCTTTGGGAGAGGACTTTTAACTCAGGCCGGGGTGGATCAGGGAGCACCCGTAAGCGCGTCTGGAAACCGCCCTTCGAGTGGGGCCAACTAATACGGTTGAGGAAGTTTGAATGTATCGTTCAACACTGCGAGCGAGGGATTAAGCGCTGCATACTCCCGCCAATCAACGAGTGCGGAGTCGTTCCTGATTGGTACAAAGGAAAGGTGAAACAAGTCGAACGATCACGCACTTCGTTGCGGGTCGAGACACCGTTATAGGTCTCCCAGCGTCCACCAATTTTGAAGATCATTCCACAATAGTTGTGATTGAACTGACACAAAGTGGTATAGACTTCCCTACCAATCGTGCCGTCATTTGGAATCGTTACGGCCATATTCAACTCTTCCCTTTCGGTTGAGCAGCGGGAATCCCTTTCGGTAAATCAATTGCCCAGACGTTCTGGGCCAACACCCCCAAGGCCGCGCCAATTGGTCAGGATGCCAATCGGTCTTCATCAGACATATGGCCCGCAAAGGATGCTTTCCATAATTGATCCGGAGCAGATAATTTCCGTTTCGACCTGCCTATGCCTCTGGGACTGAGGATATTACTGTTAAGTTACCTCTGGAAATCAATCTAAATGGTCTCTACCCCGCATCTACCTTCCATGTACATTTGACCTCCGAACGGGTAACAATTTTGGTACCACTTATGAACCAACCCGCCGCTCGATATGCGTTTACCGGATGCGGTAGATACAAGCGGGACCAAAGTAAACAGATGAGGGCTAGGCCCGAAGGCAGTAGGCGTCGCCAACTCTAATGTCAGGCTGAGGCACCTCGTGCACCGAGTCTTTCTCAAACTCATTGCGACGAGCAATGAAATAGTCCCTTATTTCTTCGGGCTGGGGCGGATTTTCCACAAGGGTCTTGTATCCCTCATCGTCCTTTTGGGGAATTCCAGAGCACAGCCGACCAGCGGCATTTTTGTATTGGCCATCGTTGCTGTATTCCGCGAAGACGGCGTGAAACTGAGCCCAGGTATAACCGTGGTTTCGAAATAACGGCCCAACTCATTCCGTGATGAGCGTCGGTTTGCCGTCGAATGTACTTGGGAGCTTTTGATTCGGCCGACATCTCTCGTACGTCATATCATGACGTGGCTTGATTTTGCAAACAGGCCCTACCTGGGTAGTGAACGGGCAAGGCCTGAAGAAAGAACGTCTTCCGGTCGGATCGCGCATGTTTCCTAAGCCGCAGGCCAAGGAAGCAGAAAGTCTCGAGGCGCACAGGAGATCCAGGAGCCTATTCGCTCCACGACCTGACCCGTCTGCCGAGGGTGATTAAAACTTCGTCACTGCTGACTTAGCAGTCCAATCGATTCAAACTGGAACTCTAAACCGTGTCGCCTGTTCTGCGGCTTACTTAATCCTCTATAGTCTAGTGGTGTCAGGTTCTCAGTAGGACATGTTGATTTTAGATGAGGAGGCCGACCTAGGTCTTTTTCGGGAAAAACGAAGCCACCGTTGGTGTGCTGCCGAGCGATTGGCAGCCAAGATTCATTTGCGAAAAAGATGATGTTTTCATATGCGGCTTGCCCGATGGACGAAGCAACCCGCAGACAATTTGTTTCCGCTTGCTAAATCAAACAACTTACTTAATCGTAAGGGAGTGAAAATTCTCATCCTGCACCTAAGCGATATTCATCTGCGAGAACCGGTAGAGTCAAACAGCGGTCTTACCAAACTGGCGTTGGTGGCGAAAGCGATTCAGAATTTGGAAGCCGAGCTATCGGGAGTTGCGGTAGTCATATCTGGCGACATCGCCTATTCGGGAACTAAAGCGGAATACGCGATTGCGATTGATGCATTTTCTGAGCTCGAAAGCGCATTAAAAACGGCGACAAAACTAAAAGAAATTCAGTTTATCTTCGTTCCGGGAAATCACGATTGTGATCTAACGAAAGCCGGAGTTTCTAGGAAAACCCTAATAGATGCCATTCGATCGGGCAAAACCCCGATAATCGACGACGGGGTCGTTAGTCTGTGCACCTGCGTTCAGTCGGATTTCTTTCAGTTCAGAGGAGCATTCACCGAACCGTTCAAAGATAGTCCGATTTATTGGGAGTATCACTGTAATTATGACAACCAGTTGGTGACATTTCGGTGTTATAACACCGCATGGATCTCTCAGGTTCCGGAAGAACAAGGGGCTCTTTCATTTCCATTTGCCCATGCATCTCACCTTGATACGAATACTCCGGCCCAATACGCAGTTAGTGTCTTTCATCATCCATATAGCTGGATGCCAGCATCCACAAAACGCGATTTTCAAAAGCATATCGAAGAAATTTCGGATCTCATCTTAACTGGGCATGAACATGAATCCCAGGCGTATCATAAATTAGCCGTCACTGGGGAAACGAATGAATTTCTTGAAGGAGCGGTATTTCAGGAAGGGGACCCGAAGCGTTCAGGATTTCATGCAGTATTCGTCGATATGGTTGCGCAAAAGCAGCGTACGCTGACATTTACATGGGACCGAGCACTCTTCACTTCAGCTGGCCACGGGGAATCATGGGTTCCCTATAAACGTGGAAGTAGAGGGAGCACAAGAGATTTCGAGCTTTCTGATGATTTTCGAAGGTACTTGAATGACCCAGGGATAACTTTGACGCATCCCGCGAAAGCCGATCTCACCTTGCAGGATATATTCGTTTGTCCGAATCTAAGAGAAATTCTGCAAAAGCAAAAATCTTTGAGCAAAGGTGAATCTGCGGGCGATGCAAACGTAATTGTAGAAAGTCGTGACGTTCTAAAAACTCTCGGCGCTCGATCTAAGATTATTCTTTATGGTCGGTCACAGTCAGGAAAGACAACGCTCGCAAAAGCCATTTTCTCCAATCTGTACAATGCAAGGCTTACCCCGATATTAATCCAGGGGACAGATATCACTAACTCACACGTGAGGCAGGAGCGTTTAGCAAACCTGGTAGAAACTGCTTTCAAAGAGCAATACATTAATCCTTATTTGCCGGCGTTCCAGCAGTTAGATCGAGATAAGTGCGTTATCATTATCGAAGATTTTGATCAGACTCATATGAACGCTAAGGGCCGACTGAAGCTTATCGAGGAAATTAATAAAAGGTATGATCGCGTCATAATCCTCAGCGACGACTCGTTAAAATTTGAAGAAATAGCTGACGGGCCGCAACGCGACAAACACCTGTCGGAATATAGCAGGTTCGACATTATGCCATTTGGATATCTACTGAGGAGCCAGTTGATCGGTCAATGGTATGAGATCGGAAGCGATTTTGCGTCAAATCAGGTAGACCTAAATCGGAAGGCGCACGACTGCGAGCTTCTGGTAACGCGACTTCTTGGTAAAAACTACCTTCCCTCCTTTCCTGTATTCATTCTTACATTGATTCAAGCTCAGGAGTCTACGCGGCAGGTTAATAGCAGCGTAGGAACTTTCGGCGGACTTTATGAGATGCTTATAACAGATGCTTTGGCAAAAAGGTCTCCAGTCGTAAATCTGGATCTACGAATGACCTACTTGAGCGAATTTGCGTTTTGGATGTTTGATAAGTCAAAGAAATACATCACGGATGAAGAGTGGTCCATTGTTCACTCCAAGTACTGCTCTAAATTCTCTATCACTCCATCACTGAGAGAGCTTAAAGAAGCCTTTTATCAGTCTAAGTTGTTGGTTGAAAAAGACGGAAGAATTAGCTTTATCCATCCCTATGGATATTATTACTTCGTGGCGAGGTATTTGCGCGATAACTTGTCTGATTCTTCAGTACGCTCACTGATAACCTCCCTCTGTAAAAAATTATACAAGGACGAGCATGCCAGCATTTGGCTTTTCCTGACTCATCTTTCTAAGGATCCGTTTATCGTCGAAACCCTTCTCGCTCACGCCCAAAGCCTGTTTTCTGATCTTAAGCCCGCGACTCTGTCCACCGACATATCATTCTTAGAAGTTATGGCTCAGGATGTCGAAAAGATCGTATTAAGAGACAAAGAACATCATCTCGCGAAAGAGGATAGGCTGCGAAACCTTGACGCCGCCCCTCTCAGCCCTGAAATGGACGAAGATATCGGCGATGAAGAAACCAATGAGACCCTGATTTTTATCTCAAAACTCAATCTGGCATTCAAGACTCTCGATGTGCTTGGCCAACTGGTAAAGAATTTCCCGGGATCACTGGTTGGTGCGGATAAACTTGCATTGGTAAAAGAGTGCTATGAGATGGGGCTTCGGACCTTGGCGCTAATCCTTAACGTGTTCCAAGAGTGTTCAGAGGAACTGTTAACCACCGTGATGCATGAGATTACCAAAAACAACCCCGAGTTCAAAGATCATCGAGCGGTGGAGACGCAAATGAAGAGGTTTGTTTTTTGGATGATGGAAATTTCCTGCTTTGGTATGTTAAAGCGAATTTCTCTTGCCGTGGGCCATCCTCAACTGAAGGAAACCTATCGAGTAGTTTTAGCGGACCTGGGAACGAATGCCGCCGCGCTCATCGATATGTCCGTTCGTTTAGATAACAGTGACTTTCCGGAGGAGCGATTAATTGAGCTCTGCCGCGATTTGAAAAACAATATAATGTGCGAACGTCTCTTGCAGTATTTGGTGGTACACCATCTCTATGTCTTTCAAACTCCGACTAGCTTGAAGCAGAAGGTGTGCGAAGCTCTCGATATTCCTATCAAGAGTATCAACGATGTCGATTACAAATCAGAAAAAGTAAAATTAACCCCGCGCAAATCCTGAGCGTTTCTCTTATTCCTAACATGGATACGTGTTGTGGCGGTGGACCCCGAGCCCATCTTTTTTGCGTAAATCAAATAAAATAGCGAATAGGGCTGATCCTTGGACGCTCTCATCAGTAGTGATCATTGCCCAAGGTATCCCGAACATTACCTTTAAGAGGCCCACTACTACGCAGGGCCATGCCTATCGAGTTCATGACCCTTTCCTTTTTCGCGGCCTTTGCTTTGGCATAGTTACCAATGATACCAGCGGGTGAACTGATCCAGACCGGGCGAATGGTCACGAGTCGAGAAACGCTGGCTATGGAAAACTCAGTGATTGAGTGGGCAACCAAGGGCAAAAGGTCCCATGCCGCAAATGGGGAATTTTGCTTCGCAAGGTTCGCTGAGGGCGAACAGAACGAGCGACAGAGTCCAGCCGAAGCCCTGTGACTTAAGCCGGGTTCGCACGGTGACATCCGGAATGCGGCTAAAGTAGAGCCGCACGCGGTTGTCCGAAAAGCGGAAAGCCAATGCATCAAGTACGGTCGATGAGGCTCAGGGCAGTGGCTCCCTGCGCCCCGCTAGCTGGCGGGACCGTCGAGGCCTCCGGGGGGGGGGCACTCGGCCCAGGCCATCCAGGCCTGCGCCCAACAACCCCGCAAACAGGCCGAGATCATCTGCCGTCTGCTCGAAGCCATGGCCAAAGACCTCGTCCCCCACCGCGCCGGACGACTTGAACCCCGCGCCTGAAAACGACGCCCGAAAAACTACCAGCTTTTGACCCACCCGCGACACGAAATGAAAGTCATCGCCCACCGCGAAAAATGCCGTGCCCCGCGTCCTAAAACCGCCTTATCTTAATGCCATTCGGGCCAGCCTCTTTTTTTGCCTCAGGAACTGGCATCTTTGCATCTTTTCCCGAAACAGCTCCGCTACTAGTCAGACCTTTCTTGATTCATGCCGGACTTGCGGGACACAGATCTCCTTCTAATCGAACGAGAGGTAACGCACTGTCGTTAGGTGGCGAAGAATGACGCATCGCCTTGGCGATGTGAAGGAGACCTCCTGGCGCCATTATTCTTGCCTTTACGCATGGATGCGTATCTTATGGAGTCAAATGACAAAAGTTCTTGGATTGTTCGATCGGGCTTACGTTATCAATCGGGACCAGGATGTAGCACGCATGACCTTGGCAACGGAACGACTTGCTAAAGTGGGTATTCCATTCCAAAGATTTTCGGCGAGGTGTTTTTCCGATCGTGGTAAGCATCCGTGCGCGGGGCACCGAGGGGCAAATGCGTCGCATTTAGCAATAGTTGTTGAAGCCAAGGAACAAAATCTGGATAGCGTTTTAATTATGGAAGATGATGTTATTTTTCGCGAAAACTTTTGTGATTTATGGTCGCAAATATTGCCCGCGCTTAATCACCTTAAGTATGATCTTTTCTTTGGCTACAATTGGCGCAATAGGGGCGGAAAGCCTCGTAATCTTAGGATTGTTCCAATCCAGAAGACCTTATGCGTTCATTTTTGGGCGATACATAGTTCCTTTTTTAGTAGATTCATAACTACCGCGCTAGAGAATGAGGACACGGAGAGGCCGCATTGCATCGACGGCATTTTTACAAACAAAATAGCCAGGATCTTTGCCCCTACCTACAACCTGGTGGGGCAAGACGAAGGAATATCGTTGGTAATGGAGAATGTTCCCAAGGCTATTAGATGGTCTGCATAGCCGTAAAGGGGGTAAACGCGGCTATTCAATGCGTCTGAGGACAATTTCGAAAGCATGGCTCATCGCCGACTGCTTATCCTTGAAGAATTGCTTGCCGATCTTTTCATTGATTCTCTGCATAAATGTTCTGTTGTTACATTTGTGGAGATTATGTCGGGCTGCTCAAGCTATTGGTCGTTCCAGCATGAGCGAATGGCTGGACGGACATAGTTTCAGCTTCCCGCATCCGTTGCCTCCGCTCATCAGGTCTTGCGCGATGGCGTTTTGAATGTTGCGCTCGACACAATCACGCATGGGCCGGGCTCCCAGTTTTTTGTGGATGCCGGAGCGCAGGAGAAATTCCACCGGATCGTCCGATTCGGTGACGTGATACCCTTTGCCTGATAATCTCTCTCGTTCGTCCCGGATGACCTTCAGGCATATCTGGCGCTGCACGTCATACGTCAGACGCCGAAAGACCAGTTTTTCCGTAAAACGTCCGACCAGTTCCGGGCGTAATTGCTGATCCACCTGATCAAAAACCACCCGCTCCAAGGTGCGGAAGGGAACCGTCTCTGACATTTCCATGAGGTTGATTGCCCCAATGTTGGAGGTGGCCACGATATAACAATCCGTAAGGTCGAGGGTTTCTGCGGTCGCGAGGGTGATTCGGCCGGCATCGAGGATTTGCAGAAGGAGATCGAGCACCAGTGGGTGCGCCTTCTCGATTTCATCAAACAAAATCACCTTGGCCCCGGTATGCTTGACTCGTTTTCCCAGGATGCCTTCTTCGTCGCGATGCTCTCCCAGCAGCAGGCCGACCGATTTTTGTTCCTGATATTCCGACATGTCGAAGCGGGCGACCCGGTTTTCGCCAAATAAGTGACGGCTGAACGTCAGCGTCAGTTCCGTTTTGCCGACGCCGGTTGGGCCGAGAAAGAGGAACGATCCTTTCGGGCGGCGCGGATGAGTGAGTCCCAATTCTCCGCGCCTGAGCACCGCCTCGACCCGACCGAGGACGTGATCCTGACCGATGATATTCCGGCTGAGAACAGTGGAAAGACTAGCGAGTCTTCCGCTTGGGCTTTCCGCTTTCTTCAGTATCTCGTCGGCGCAAATCATCGAAAAAAACTTCACGGGTGGTGTGAAGCATAATCAGTGAACTAGGCGTCGATCTCAAGACTAAACGTCCCAGCGCTGATTTTTTAATCTTGGGCCGCAAAACCGGACTGATCAATTTCACGATCAAATCAAGTTTCTCCTCCTCCTGCGGAGTGACCATGCACGACATGCGGGTAAAGCGCTTCTTGCGGCCCGCCCCCCGCTCCTTGCGTCGGTCGTCTTCCAGGATTTCCAGCGCCTTCATGTTTAATGCCTTGTCCAGAGGGCAGAGGCGGATGACCAGGCGCAGGATGCCCCCGAGGGTCATTTCGAGGTTCATGCGCTTTTTTAAATCTTCCTGAAGCTGGAGGAGGCGATCACGGTCTTCCTTAAATAAGACGAAGGGAATTTGCGGGCGGGCGGTCATGATAAAATAAAAATAAAGTTGACGGGTTTTTAAAATGTTGTACTAAGCACGTTCGCAATCAGTGAACTTATGTTAAAAAGGGCGTAAGGACGGCTTGATTGTTCAAAAGATAAGATCGTAATCGCAACCATTCAACATCTAAGGAGACTTCAGCATGACCAAACTATCAGTTCCCATTTTCGCTCAAACCACGGGTACGGGACAGCTCCAGCAAGGACTCGGTATCGCTCTCGGTATCATCATGGCCATTGCCTTCATTTATGGGGTTATCCAAATTATAGGAGGAGTCCGGCAGGTTCGCAACGGCGAGGCCGAGGGGAAGATGGGAATCGTGGCCGGTATTCTGATTGCCGGGGCTGTCGCCATCATGGTCGCTCTCTACTCCGCCTTTGGGCTGGGCACCTCCATCATCGCTCCCCAGGGATTCTAAGGTCATGACGTCCGAGGTGACCAGCACGGAGACCAATTCGTCCGATGAGTCCAAAGGGAGGACTTACGGTCTGGACGGCGATCTTTTTGCCGTTGCCGTGATAACGCTTTTTGTAGCCCTCACGGTTTTCACCCTCTTATTCACGATCTACGGATGGGGATGGATGCCTGCGTTCATCATCGTCGGCCTTCCTACCGGGCTGGTCTATGGTTGGATCTTCGGACTCAAGCAGGGCCGTCCCGCCGGTTACGACCTCGATTGGTTCGAACAACTCACGATGGGAACGTCGTGGGGGTATAACCCGCAAAATCAACCTTCCCGCTGGCCGGTGGTACGCCGCGATTAAGACCATGCACGCACAAATGCCCAACGGTTATTATTGCGAAGACTTGATCGTCTATGGCGGACTCAATCGAGGCTGCCAGATCACCCAGGGCTTTGAAATTTTCACCTCCGACCTCCGCCACGCCAGCAACGCCGCGCGCGTCGATGCACACAATGCGCTGGTGCAGTTGTTTTCCGCGACCGCCGACGTGAAGCAAATCCAATTTCGCTGGAAGGTCGATAGCGATTACTCCGAGGCCCTACAGCGTTATCAGCAGGAAACCGATAAGGCCGAAAATGTTTGGAGCAAGACTTGCCGCAACGAGCGCTTTTACCGGTACATGGACCGGATGCGTCGCCGGGAACTACGCCGCGAGCGTCTCCATATTTTCCTGACGACTGAAATCAAAACAAAGGAGCCTCTCTTCGTCAGCCGCGAAAGCGTGAGGACTTTATACCAGAAAGAATGGCTCCGGTTGAAAAATAGCTACCGGGAATACGGTCACGCCATCCAAACCGCGTTTGGTTCCGATACCCGCATCAGGCCGCTGAGCGACTTTGAGCATTTTATTTATTACCACCAGTTTTTGAATCCGAGCCTGCCGGATCGGTGGGAAATGGTCGATAATCAGGCGAAGACCTACGAGCAGCTTTGGGACCCGGAGGCTTCTATTCAGGAGCTTTCCTATCCCTCCGATAACGTCAGTGACGCAGGGCGGCCCCACGGGTTCTATTCGGACGGCTACTATCACGCGCTCCTCGTCGTCAAAAGATGGCCCCACCGGACTTCCAATAGCAACCCGCCCGCAGTTGGCTTGATTCATCACCTGACCGGGTTGCCGATGCTCGATTACGCGGTCACGCTCAATGCCCGGCCTCTGCCGGTCCGTGCCGAGATCAACAAGGCGGAAAAGCAACTGAAACGGAACACCGGCGACTATGCCGATTCGGCCCGCCATGAACTTTTGACCAGCGCCCGGAAAATGGAACGGAAGATCGAGCGCCTCTCCCAAGGTTATACGTTCCCCTTTGAATCGCTCCTGACCATCACCGTCTGGGCCAAGAGCTACGAGGAACTCGACCAGAAGCTCAATGCGATCAAGAACGCGGTCAATTCCATGAACGGAGCGCAGACTTACGAGCCGGCCTTGGCGTCGACGACCAAAAAGCTCTGGTATCAAACATGGCCGGGCTGGGCGGGAACCTACACCAATTACAGTCTCTATAGTGAAAACAATTACCTCGCCGATTTAGTTCCGTTTTCATCAAGTTTTACCGGATTCCTGGACACCGCCGAGGCCCTCTATGACGGCACCAACGGCAATCTTGTCGGCGTGAGCACTTTTCGCGAGGGGACACCGCAACATGGCGTCCTGCTCGGCATGAGCGGCGCAGGGAAATCGGTCTTCATGGAAGACCTCCTTTCGCAAACCGAACCCTACTACGGCTACACTGTCATCATCGAGGAGGGGAACTCCCACGGGGTCTACGCCAAGACCTTTTCCTACCGGGACCGCCACGGTGAACTCCAGTGGTGCAAAACGATCAACATCAAGCCCGACAGCAACCTGACGGTGAACCTGTTCGATACCCAGGGAGCGCCGCTTAATCCCGGTCATGCCGCGATTTTGGTGGCACTGACCGCCCGGATGATTGGCGAAAGCCGCGACGAAGACGTGCAGCAGCACCGCGAGGCCCTCTTGACTCATTACATCCATCAGCTCTACCGGGATACCTACGAGAGCTGGGCGCAGGATAATCCCGGTAAGGCGCTGGATGCTTTGAAACTTGCTTGCGCCGTCAATCTCTACCGCCGCGAGCGGATGGAGGACGCGAGCGGTCTATTGGAGGCTTACGCCGATTTGCGGGATCTTCGCCATACCCACGAAGATCAGTACCAGGAATTCATTGGCAATATCACCGAGGAACAGCTCACGCGATTTTCCAAGAGTACCGACGGCGATCGGACAACCATGGAAATCGCCTATGCGCTCTTCGAGCCGCACGACTATCCGCAACTCAGCGCGCTCCCTTCGCTCATGCGCCACGGTCGCTTAGCCACTCACGATAGGGACAAGGTCCACCAGATGGCCGACATGCTCGTGCCGTGGACGGTGCAGGGGAATTACCGCCTCTTCGATGGTGTTTCCAATGTCGTTTTAACCGAAAAGATGGCCCATTTCGAGTTGGGCAACATCCCGCCCGACGCGGTGAATCTCAAAGCCGCCGCCTATCTCCTCATCAACGGTTTCGTGCGCCAGAATTTGATTACCCGGCCCCGGCAGGAGCGCAAAAGGCTTATTTTCGAGGAAGCTGCCCGCACATTAGGCGCGAAGGGCGGCCCTCAAATTGTCGAGGAATCGTACACCGGTTTGCGCAAATTCGGCGTTTGGGTTTTCGCCATTGTGCAGCAGTACGCGCTTTTCGAGCGTTCCCCCATTCGCGCCCCGGTGATGAACAACAGCAAGAATTTTTTCATCATGCGCCAGATGGACGTCAAGGACGTGGCCAATATCGCCAAGGACAGTCAGCTTCCCGAAACCTCGCAACGGGCGATCATGGATTTCCCGCTCCCGGAATATCTTCCGTCCCAGGATAAGCATTCATCCGTTTGCTATTACGTGCCCAGCGCCCATCCGCCCGTGTGCGGCAACGTCAAAAATTACGTTTCTCCCGAGATGGTCTATGTGAGTTCGAGTAACGGGGAGATTTACGACAAACGCATGAAACAACTGGCCAAACATTCCAACCCCATCGAAGGCATCCTCCATGAAAGCAAACAAACTTAGTCTCCTCCTCTTACCTCTGATTCTAACCGGTTGCGCCGGGGTCGATCCCGAGCGGCCCGCATTCGACGCCCTTGGAGGGGCTGGGGCTGGCGGCATCGCCTACGAGGCGACTAAAAATCCGCTCATCGCTGCCGGAGCGGGCGCGGGCGGAGTCCTCGTCAGCGACGTGGCGCAGCAAATGATCGCCAGCGGCGACTCAAAAAAGCAGGCCGAGTCCTATGCCAAAGGCCAGAGCGATGCCACCAAGGAACTCTACTGGTCTCACGAGCGGATGAAAGCGGCGCTCGCCGCGAACGCGACCAATAATCAAACCCAAACTGTCGTCTATCCCATTGAAATACCTGCCGGTCAACAGAACGGCATCAACTACGAAGCGCAAACCGTTTATCTCCCCGTTCAGGAACAGAAATAACCCCCACCTAATCGAGCAGAAATTATGAAATACCTATCCCTACTCGTCGCCCTTTTTCTTGCGGCTGGCACGCAGGTAAAAGCTCAATACCCCGTTTCTGATGCCGGGTTGTACGGCATCCTCGACGCCCAGCAGGTTCAAATCTTAAACCAGTGGACCACGTCGATTGCCAAGCTGGAGAGCCAACTCACGACGGCGCAGCAGCAATTAACCACGCTCACCAACGTGCAGCAGTATATCGGCAATCCGCAGGCGATTGCGGGATCGATCAATATCAGCCAGATCACCAGCCAGCTTCAAACCAATCCATTGACCCAGAACCTTCAGCAGTTGGTTCAGCAAATCAGCAGTGTCCAAAGTAGCGCCCAAAGTGTGGCAAGTAACCCGCTCAGTTTATTTCCGGTGATTTCAAATATCACGGCTTCGGGCACCACCGTTCAGCGCGACACCTCGCAATACGTGCCCTACCAAGCCCTCGATGCGACCTATAACAACGCGGTCACGTCAACGACTTCGATTCAGCAGCAGCTTAGCCAAGTGCAGGCCGATATTGCCGCGACTGAGCAACAGATGCAGACAGCTCCCGACCAGTCGACTGTCCAAAAATTGCAGGCCAAATTGCAGGGCGACCAGACCCAGGAACAAAATCTTCAATCGCAACTCAGCCAGGCCAACCAGCAGGTTTTGACTCAGGCCGCCGTAAACACCTCCCACCAACAGGAGCAGGCCAACGCCAGTACGGAGGCCGTCAGCCAGGATATGACCAATGCCCTGCAAGGCATGAAGCAAACCGGCACCGATCAACACACGACCACCTACATGAGTCCATGAGCAAAAAGATACTCAACAGCATCGTTTTTATTTTCGTGATTGGCGTCGGCGCGAAGGCGGCCCTTGTCGTCAAACAGCGGCAAGACGCAGCCGCTCAAGCGCAGTCTTACATCGCCGCTATCAAGGCGATGAAACAAACCGGTCAGGACGAGCACAGCACCGACTACATGACCAAGAAGACCCCATGAACCTCCAGCAATTTTTTAGTTACGACAATTGGTTTCCCGGTTTCAACGCCATCATCGCGAACATCCATCAGATGGCAACGATGACGGCCTTCGTCATCCTGGTTGCCAGTCTCGTATTCGGTGTCCAATCCGGCGGCATCGAGGGCATTCTTTCACCTCTGCTAAGAGTCGTGTTGTTGGCTGGTCTGATCTGTATCGACGGCTATTCCATGACGCAGATTCAGAATGTCTCCTACGGGGTGGCCGATAGCATCCTGCAAGACCCTTTCACCCAAACCTTCAATGCCTTCATCACGAACATGTCGGGAGGGACCACCACTGGCTCTGGCCCCCTCTCATGGCTCTTTCTGGCGAGCAATTCGATCACCATCGCGATTGTCGGAGCCATCTGTTTTCTCGCTGGTCTAATTGTCCTGCCCATCCTTTGGCTCATTTATCTTTTCGAGGAGGGTTTGGGCCGTATGGGGTATGCCTTTCTGCCCATTTTTATCGCCATGATCGGAACGAGGCGATTTTCGGGCATGGGCACGAATTATCTTATCAGCCTCATCGCCATTCATCTTTGGCCCATAGGGATTGCCGTCGTTCTCACCGGCACCATCAATCTTTTGAATGCGCAGGGAGGTTTTGCCTTTGTGCAAAATGTTCCTCTTCTTAACTCAGCCCCCGAGGCAGTCAAAACGCTTATCGCGGCGGGGTACACCATTATTGCGGTGATTGCCGCGCCGATCATCACCCAAAAGGCGGTGACTTCTGGCGGTCAGATTGGAACGCAGGCATTAGGAACCATGTTTGGCCTCGGCCAAACCGCCGCCAGCTCGGGAAGCCGGGCGCTGGCTGGAGCCGCCGCGGGCAGGGCCGCAACTTCCAGCGCCACCGTCCAAGCGACTCAGCACTCCGCTCTGGTTTCCAAGCTCGATCAAATCGTAGCGGCTTTGGGCGGCGGCTCCGGCGTAGGTTTGGGTACGCCCAACACGCCCGCGTCTGATCCTTCCTCATCCGCCATGACTTCGCCTTCGCTGCCGACCCCCGCAACCTCGTCATCTCCCTTGAGCAGGTCCGCAGGTTCGACGGTGGCCGCGCCTCCGGCGCCCGCATCCACCGGAGGAAGCTCGTCTTCGATTGGCGCCGGTTGGATCGCCACCGCGGGCGGCAGTATTTTGACACCGCCCAGCTACAGCCAGGCCCGCGCTCAATCCGGGGATATGAGCGGCACCACCGCCGCCCGCCAGCTTCTCTCCCAATCGGCGATTCCCAAGCCGGTCCTGACCTAAATTTATGGATGCCGCCGACCGAATACAGACCCTTCCTGTCCGCAACCAGCGCAAGTTGATCGATCCGGCGGGCTGGTTTTCCGACCGCAGTTACGGAGCCAAGATTTGGTTCTATCTCTTCCTCATGGCTGTGGTTTTGAACATGGTCCAAGGTCCGGTTTGGTACACCCTCTTCCATCAGAACGAGTATGTGACGACCATCGACGAGAGCGGCACGTTTCATCGCTCGCCCCTGCTCGGATTTGATACTTCGGTCAATTTGTACCGCTACCACGCGGAACTCGCCGCCACCGCCCTTTTTAATCGAAACCCGAACGGATTCGATTTTCCCGACCTGCTGCCTCAAATCTTCCGGCCCAAGGCATATAAACGTGTGGACACTTATTCCAAAATCGACGCCCAGGATTTTGCCGACAAGAAGCTTTACCAGAAAGTTTCCATCTCCGATTACCGCATTGTCGATCAAACCGATTCTGGAGGGACGGTCATCGTCCTGGGTCAGCTCATCAAACAGGGCGAGGTCAACAACGAGCGTTATCTGCCCGACCCGGATGATTTCACTCTTCTCCTGGTTTTCAAACGCAATCCCGACCTGACCAAAAATGGTCGTCTGCCCCTCGCGGTCGAATCGTGGCAACTCAAGATCAACAACGTGCTCGTTCCCCTTGACCAAGTCTTCTCTTCCACCACGCCGCATCCATGAAAGCTCTCGTTGTCATTCTCCTCTGCGCTTCCGTCTCGATCTGTGCCGCGCAACCGCTGGCCACCAACGCTTCCGTCGCGATGAGTACGCCCCAACCTATCGGTCGCAACACCATCAAGACCTATGTCCTCGATGACAAAAATGTATTCGTCATTCGCGTGCCGCAACCGAACCAAGGCGTTACCACGGTATCGTTTCCCGCCGGCATTACTGCCCTCCAAGGGAGCAACATTTCGTTGGTCCCTCATCCCGAGGCCCGTTTCCTGATCGACTACACGCCGGGCAGCAATTTCTTTTCGCTCGTTTCCACCGGACGAGGCGAAACCAATCTTAACGTCATCTACAAAGGCAAAACCTACGTCCTCGACCTGGTGCCGTCCGATAACCCCGATTTAGCCGTCAATTTCGTCCACGACACGTTTCATGCCGTGAATGGTCGCGCCCAAACGACCATCCCGACCGCCATTCTCGTTGGCTTGCTCGATAAGGCGAAGGCGCTTCCCCTCCTGGCCCAAAACGATCCCGACATCATGTCTCAAGTCGAGGTCGCCAGTCCGCTGCGTGTCATGTACTACAACGGTTTTCGGGTCCAGATCAACAAGGTCTATCGGTTTGAAAGCGAGGACACACTCGTCTTTGCATTGACCCTCATCAACGACACCACCAGCGACATTTATTACCTTTCCAATGATTTCGCAGTCCGAGTGGGTGATCGGGTATTTACCCAATCGCTTTCCGAAGCCTCTGGCATGATTCCGGCCGGACATGCCCTGCTCGATTCCAGCGGAAAGCCCCTGGTCGATTTGCGCGGGCACCCGGTCATTCAGCCCACCTCGACCAACGCCTATTTTGAAATTACCGGCGACGGCAAGGTCGACCGCAATAATCTCCGCGCCGATAATCCCTGGAATGTGCTCGTCAGCCGGATCAATCCGAATGACGCGAGGGAACTTGTTCCAGCCTCTCATGCCTCGATTGACGACGGCCGCGGCGCTCTCGCCGCTCCCTCTGGTCTGGCGAACGATCCCAAGAACTTCTCCCCATGAACGCGCGCCAACTCCTCGATTTCTTGAAGAAGCCGGAGGGCCGGTTCTTTATCGCCCTTTTTCTCCTCCTTCTCTTTCTTGGATTCATCTGGCTTTTTTTCGGGTCGAAGGCTTCCCAAGCCAAGGCCGATACCCTGGTTTCGACCTTCCATCAGGAGAAGGAGGGCATTGAGGATTTGGCCAGCAACGTTCCCCGGTTCAAACCCGCGCCCGTGCAGCCAGCGCCCCCGCCGCTGCAGAGCGTTAATCAAAGACAAGCCCCAGCCCCCATTCCCATTGGTATCGGAAAGACAGTCGTATCCGCCGTCTCGATCAGCACGCTTTCGGCCCCCTACGGTCGTCTCGTTAAATGCAAGCTGGTCATCACGGTCGATTCTTCCGTCATCGACACGCCCATCATCGGTCTCGTCACCGACGACGTTTACAATAGTTACGGTGATCTCATTATCCCGGCGGGCAGTGAAGTTCACGGAACCGCCCAAACCGACCGGGTGAGGGAACGCATTGGTTCCAATAATCGGTGGGTCATTGTCCTAAACACCCCCGACGAAGAGGAAATGACCGTCTCCGGGCTCGCGCTCGATCAGGATGTTTCCCCCGGTGGCCAAACCTGGGGCCTGACCGATGGTAGTGCCGGACTCCTCGGCACGGTCATCAAAAGCGACAAATTCGCCGAATTGAAAGTCTTCGCCGCCACCTTCCTGTCCGCGGGCATTCTGGGTTTGGAAAGCACCGGCACGGACCAATTCACTGGCACGGAAACCTACCAGAACACGCCCCGCAACGCCGCCCTCCAGGGCACCGCTGCCGTCGTCAACCAATACGCCCAATCCATTCTCGATACGGTGAAGCGCGACGGCTTCTTTGTTCGCGTTCCGGCTGGAAAGCAATTTTACCTCTATGTCACCCAGCCGCTTGACCGAGACACCGCCCAGCGGGGCGATTCCCTTTTCCACCCCGACACCTCGTCCAACCATCCTCGCCTATGAAATTCCCATCACCCCTGATCGTTCTTGCCGTCGTCAGTCTAAGCGCTTGTGCTTCCCAACAAGTCACGGAGGTACCCTCCGCCGCCCCGGTTGTTGCCGATACCGTCCTTGACCCGGCCGATCAGCAGAATGTCCGCAATTCATCGGTGGTGCAGACGCTTTCCGTGGGGCCGTCCGTCAATCCATCCGATCCCAACATCCGCGAGGATGCCCACAATATCGAGCGCGTGGTCGAACCGGAGTCGTGGAACCTTCATCCCAATGTCCCCACCGCGATCAATATGGGACCTATCGTGGCCGTCAACGATCCGAACCGGCAATCCGAGCCGGTGACTCCCGAACTCGTCCAGAAAATCGAGCAGGAGAACCAGCTCTTGAAAGTGACCACGGAACAGAATGACGCGATGGCGCAAAAAATTGCTGAGTTACAAAACATCCTGAAATCCAAGCAGTCGACTGACCAGGACAATGCCGAACTACTCGTCCGCGTCGCTCAGTTGGAAAAGGTTCAGAAGGAGTTGCAAGCCGAGTTGGAACAGGCCAGGTCTGCTTCCAACGGCGCCTCGGCCACAAAATCGTAAAAAAGTATGAACAAGTGCTTGCCAGGTTTTGTCCCTTTTGATAATCAGTGAACTTATAAGACTAAATCCATGATAAACGCGATCAGCCTTGAACTCAACGCCGCTTCGGATGCCACGTTTCGCAAGAACCGGGATTCCGAGTGCGCTACCTTGTTCGGCATCCAAAACGTCCACTTAAGCGAAAAAGGCGCGGCCAAGCTTCCCATCTCTGTGCTCCTCCAAGCCAATTGCGTTGCCTATGCCCGCAAGGCTGCTCTGGCCAGGGGCAAGCGGTTCATTGTTCATGGTCGCTTGACTTACAGCGAACAGCACCAGTCTTCTACTCTCAAGACGGATCAGCTCACCGTCTTTCCCCTTTCCAGGCCGAACGCAGCCGATGGCAACGATGTTGTCGCCATCGGTCCGGAAAACTCCGAGCCCGGCCCGGATGCCAGAAAGAAGAAACACACCAAGACTAACCCAAAATAATCCTATGGCCATAGACACCCTGCCCAAAGTCGAGGCGGCGACGTTGACCATTCGTGTTCCCAATAATCTTAAGGAACAGTTCAAAGACGCCGCCCGCATAATCAGTGAAATAATACCCAAAAAGCCCGTTGATCTGGAAGATTTGATGACCTTCATCCTGTTGAAGGAAAGCACCGGCACGATTGTCATCGAGTTTTTGGAATTTGTGCAAAACTGCGATCAACCCACCGATTCCGGCAACGGGACGGCGCGTTCGCAGGCATCACCCCGGACGCGGACCAACGGCCAGTAATTGTCCGAACCCACCCAACCACGAGAATAATCCATGGCTCTACTCAAGAAAAAATCCGAGGATTCTGGCGATAACACCCCCTCCCAGAATCAGAACAAAGTACAGGAACAGCCAGGCCCCGATCGGTCGAATGCCATCAATCCGGCGATTGACCAGAAAATCACCGATTACGCCGCCGCCAATCCCAAGTACGTCGATTACCTCAACACCTTAAGCAAGGAGAGACTTATTCGTAAATTACTCTACGAGGACGTGAAGGCCCTCGAAGCCAGACAGAATCTCGAACGTGGCTTTCACCAGCTTGCCATTTCCAATCCGGCTCTGGTCGATGCTGTCCGCGAGATTCGCGCCACCCAGCCACTCGAAAAACAAGAGCAGGAAATTGCCCGACTCGGCCGGGCTTTTGCCATCGGCACCAAAACCAGGGTCCAGCCGATTCGTTCGGCGGAGCAAACTCAATCCGGTCCCAAGGTTTCGGCCTAAGCGTCTGGACGGAAGGGGAAAGGTGCGTCTTTCTCCTTCCATCGGAAAACTGGGTCCCTGTTGCAGGGGAGTTGGTAAAAAAAGGCGCTGGCATAAGATGCTGATCACATCCTCGGTTGCATTGGGAGCGGTTCGGGGGGGGGGCTGGGCGGGTATGTCAAGAGCAGCCTCTCTCTTCCATCGTTCAGATTTCCCCGACCACGGTGCGGACCGATGCCCACTCCTTGCCTGTCGCCATCCCCTACGTCTAAAATAACCTATGCGTCTTCGTCATTTTCTTCACCGGATCGAACCGGAACCCGATTTTATCGTAACTGCGCCCGATGTCGAATCCGGGCACGGCCCTTGTGGCTACCGGCTCGTCTGGGCCGCACGGCTCCATCATGAAATGGTCTTTTCTCTTCCTGATGGCGGATTTCACCAGGTCAATCTTGCGTTCCTCACCCATCCCAAAACGAGTCGGATTCACGCCTTCATTGTTGCCTCGCATCAGGACCACGAAGGCCCCTGGCAGGAGTTCATCTCCTGCGACGAATTGCTTGATTGCTGCGATTGGGACACTTTTCTGGAAACTCTCTACGGTTTTCGACTCGATTCCGCCCTTGATCTTTCCGTCACCAACCGGGATGCGTTCTTCCAGTTGACGCCCGAATGGGTCGATCTGCTTGTTTAGAGGCTGTTGTCTTTACCCGAAAACTCGGCTTTTGATAGATCTCCCATCGGGAGACTAAACTTGATACCTGCTCTCCCAAAGAGTAATCTGTCCTCGCAACAATGATTACCGAAGCCACAGCCCTTGACCTCGCCAAAGAGATCGCTGCTTTCCTCAAGAAAAAGCATGGCGCGACCATGGTCTTGCTCTTTGGCTCACGGGCCAAAGGCACCTCCACCCCGGATTCGGATATCGACATCTACTTTGAAGGCGTCCCGCGCGAGCGTGCCCTCAAGGCCGTGGGGCAGTGCATCTACACCTTCGGTGAAGACGGAATTGACTACCGTCCCGACTGTTTCTGCGAGCCCCACTTTCGCAAACGGGTGCTGGCGCACGGCAAACCGCTGTGATACCGGCTTCGTTCGACAAAAAGCAGGCTCGGGAGCTCGTCGAAGACATCGAAAACGATCTCTTCCGGCTCGCCCACGTTTACGGTGATCTCGAGAAAAGCCGGAAACTGTTGGAGGAATGGGATCGTGCCGACGATCTTTACTACAAATTCGTGGAGGCCGCTTCCACGGAACTTCATGGTCTCTACACCGGTACCGAGAAAATCTTTGAGCGGATCATCATCTTCAACACGGGACAGCGACCCCAGGGAAAAGACTTTCATAAATTGATCCTCAAAACCATCCAGGAGGAATTGAAACTCACCTCCCACGAGACCAACGAATTTCTCGAAGACCTATCCAGTCTCCGGCATGTCTTTCGCCATGCTTACGGAATCGAATTGAAACCTGCCGAAATCATCGAAGCTACGAGTCAGACCTGTCTCAAGTGGCCCGTGATACGAAAGGAACTGGAATACTTCCTCACGGAACTCAAAAAGAGGATCGGCGATAGAGACTCGCAGGGATAGGAGCCACGAAGCCAACGGCGCCTGCTTTTCCTCTTCCGTTTCGTCAGTCTTGCCAGCATCCCCGCTAATCTTTAAGAAGCACCATGACTTTTCAGCCATGGGCGGCCTTAATTGCATTGCCCCCATTCCTCGGGATTTTCCTTCTCGGTTGGAAAATGAAACGCGTGAGCGCCCAAAAGCGAGATCCATTTACGGAGCCTTTGCTGCGTCCACCGGGAGAAAGTTGCCGCCTGAAATTGGATGAACTGATCGAGAAGTCTCTGCCTCAAATTCTGCTGTTTGTTACGCCGATATTTGTGGCCTTGAGCGCTTACTACGCTCACGTGAGTATTATATCGTGCCTCATTCTGCTCGTCCTGTCCTGTGCCTTTACGCTGTTCATGGCCAAGCGCCTTTGGGACGTTGCGGTTAAGATCGGGAATTATCGCCTTGGATTTGAAGGTGAGCGGGCGGTGGGACAGGAACTCAACCAGGCATTGTCCTTCGGCTGCAAAGTCTTTCACGACGTTCAATTTGACGGGTACAACATTGACCATGTCATTGTCGCTACCTCGGGGGTCTACGCCGTCGAGACGAAGACACGGCGTAAAGGCCATGAAAAGAACGCGCATCGCGTGAGGTACGATGGCCAGAAGCTAATCTTCCCGGAATGGGAGGATGATTACGGTCTTGAACAGGCTCTGCGTAACGCCAAAAGTCTTTCTGTCTGGCTGAGCAAGGCCGTAGGTGAATCGCTCTGGGTTGAGCCTATCCTTACTCTACCAGGATGGCTCGTGGACCGTCTGGCCAAGGGAAAGGTCAATGTCCTGAATCCCAAGGAAATTGTCGGTTTCATTTCTCGCAATTCTCAATCAACCCTTTCCCCGCAACTTATCCTGCGCATCTCGCACCAGCTTGAGCAAAAGAATGTCATTTCCTAGGAGCGCTGCATTAGCTGCCTCTATGCGGATGTATGCTTCAAGTATAGTGCCGGTGGTGTGCCAGGAGAACCTGTCACACCATCGGCTGGGCTGAGTTAATGCGAGGCAGCTTGCTCGCACCCCCACGGAAATTCGGGGGGGTGCTCGCTGGCGCTGCGGGGACCTTTAAGAAAGCGAAAGAAGGCACTGCCTTCTCT